>OFGA01001193.1_pt1 | contig 18640 bp, 20 predicted proteins | sample 1521471 | NCBI WGS metagenome assembly OFGA01 (sample SAMEA3504086, study PRJEB24116) | mouse gut metagenome | biome: mouse gut; feature: mouse-associated habitat; material: faeces | place: Denmark | collected 2011
GACCGCAGTGGGGGTTACCACAAGTCCCTGTAGGGAGCCTGATGCTCAGCCAATAGTAAGAAAAAACATATTTTGGGGACAATGTGGCATCCGGAACGAGAAAATCCTATTTCAAATGGAGATATTCATCGTGTAAGAAATTTGTTTGGATAATAAGACTGAGAAATTCGTATTTTTATTTAATAAGAAGGGAAAAGAGATGAAAGTTATTATATTAGCAGCAGGTCAGGGAACCAGGCTTCGGCCATTGACAGACGACAGACCGAAATGTATGGTGGAAGTGAATGGAAAGAGCATGATCGAACGCCAGCTGGACGTTATGCGTGGCTGCGGGATCAAAGATGAGGATATTACGATTGTTGCAGGCTATCGCAGTGATGTGCTGATTAATAAATTTTTAAATACAGATATTCGGGTAATAAAGAACGAGCAGTTTGAAACGACGAATATGGTATGTTCTCTTATGTGCGCGGGAAATCAGATGAAAGCGGAAGAAGATATTATTGTGTCTTATGGAGATATTATTTATGATGAGACAGTGTTTCACTCGATTTTATCTGCACAGGACACAATGTCTGTGATAGTAGACGACGGATGGTACGAATACTGGTCTGAAAGATGTGAAAATCCGCTCGATGACGCAGAAACATTAATGTATGATGACGATCATTATCTGACAGAAATCGGACAAAAGACTACGGAGCTGGATAAAGTGCAGTCTCAATATATTGGGCTGATGCGGTTTCGCGGCGACGGATGGAAAGCGGTACTGCAATTAAGCGCAGAAGCGGAAAGAAGAAGCGCACAGGGAGAAGCGCTCTGGAGAACAGACAGAACTTATGCAAAGATGTATATGACAGATCTTTTGCAGGGGTTAATCGATGAGGGACAGAAACTGCGTGCAGTGCACATTCACAGAGGATGGTTCGAAATCGACGACTGCGATGATCTGAAAGTTGTGGAAAAGAAGCTAAAGTGAGGAATATGCAGTAGCAGTACAATGAAGGCAGGGTGCGAATGGGTGCAGTTTATTGGATTACAGGACTTTCCGGAGCTGGAAAGACTACAATTGGAAAAGTGTTTTATGCCAAGATGAAGGAGCGGTATCCGAATACCGTATTTCTGGATGGAGATACATTACGGAGTGTATTTGGAGAATGTTTTGGATATTCGCTGGATGAACGCAGAAAATGCGCGATGTGTTACGCAAGACTTTGTGCCATGCTGCAGGAACAGGATATGAATGTGATCTGCTGTACGATATCGATGTTTGATAGCGTGCGGAAATGGAATCGGGAGCATATTGCGAATTATAAAGAGATTTATGTAAAAGTGTCTATGGAAACGCTTCAGGCCAGAGATCAGAAGGGACTGTACAGCGGTCACACTATGGAAAAACAAAAAGAAGTCACAGGGATTCATTTAGAGGCAGAACTGCCAAAACATCCGGACCTGGTTCTGGAGAATGATGGAACAGATACACCGCGGGAGCAGGCAGAGAAAATATGGTTACTGCATACGTAAGCAAATAATTGTTTGGATCGAAACAGGAAAGCAGGAAATAGTGATGAGAAACGCGCCGGTTCAAAAGTATGTCAATACTCTTGGGAAATTGCATGGTGAAATACAAAAGAACATAGATGCCCAAAATATCGATCAGGCTGCACAGCTGTTTCAACAGTGTCAGGATTGTGCGATTCAGCTCGGAACGATGATTGAAACGCGCATCGGCGAGGGAACGGCGGTAGTAGGCTGTCTGGAGGAGTACTGTGAACTATTATACCAGATGCATCAGCGGTTATTTGAGACCAGGGATGTTACGTCAGAGGATATCTATGCGGCGCTTGAGTCGCAGCGTCTGATGATTTCAGAGCAGGCAGAGAAAGGACCGGAAATCCAGACAGAGGCAGTATTTCTTCCTTCCCGCGCGGGTCACTGGGGAGCGTTGGAAAGCGTATGGAGAGCTGCCAGCCATGATCCGGACTGCCGTACTTATGTGATTGCAGTTCCTTATTATGAGAAAAAACCAGATGGGACTTTGGGGAAGATGCATGACGAGTCTGGCGACTTTCCAGATGACGTGCCAGTCGTATTTTATGAAGATTATGATTTTCAAGGCCGGCGACCGGACATGATTTATATACAGAACCCTTATGATGAGTGCAACTATACTTCAAGCGTACATCCGTTTTTCTATGCAAAAAATTTGAAACAGTTTACGGATAAACTGATTTATATCCCCTGGTTTACGCTGGAAGAAATAGAGGAAAAAGATGAACGCGGCATGCAAAGCACCCAGTATTTCGTTACGGTTCCAGGCATCATGTATGCGGACAAAGTGATTGTACAGTCCGAACGGATGCGGCAGATTTATATAGAGATACTGACAAAAGCATACGGAGAGCAGACGAGAACGCAATGGGAGGAAAAAGTACTGGGCCTGGGTTCGCCTCTTTATGATCGGGATGATTATAAGCAGTGTAGGGAGTCTCAGCTTTTGCCGGAATGGAGAAAACGTATCTATAGAACGGATGGCAGCAAAAGGAAAGTGATATTGTATGGTACCAGTGTCAGCAGGTTTTTGCAATACAAGGAACAGATGATCAAAAAGCTAAAGTCGGTGTTAGAAGTGTTTCGGGAACATCAGGATGAGGTGATTCCGGTCTGGAAACCAGACGTGAAGGTCACAGAGGATATGTCAGCGATTGTCGGAGAGGAGCTGATGCAGTCTTATCTGGATCTTGTGCAGCAGTATAAGGAAGAGGGTTGGGGAGTTTATGATGAAACAGAGGACATGGATCAGGTAGTTTCTATCGTGGACGCTTATTTTGGCGATTCCTGTTATGCCGCGCAGATGTGCAGAAAGGCCGGACTGCCGGTCATGCTGCAGGACATTACATTGTGTTAAAGAGTCAGGGAGGAGCAGATGCTGACATTTTCAAATGAATACTTTCAGGATGAAGTAAGAGATGGGTTTTATGTTCCGGGAATCATGAAATGTACATGGGCAGCAGAGTTGAAAGTGCTGGATGCGCTTGCAGAGTTTTTTCAGAAGCATGGACTGACTTATTATGCGGATTTTGGGACATTGCTGGGAGCCGTACGACACGGTGGGTTTATTCCGTGGGACGACGACATCGATATCGCCATGTCGCGCAGAGATTTTATGAAGTTTATGGAGCATTCGAAAGAACTGCCAGAACCATATCAGCTGTTAAGTATTTACAATTCTGATACTTTTTATAATTTCCATGCGGTTGTCACAAATAATAATTATGCAGAGAAACTTCAGTGGGATGAGAAGAGACTGGAGGATTTTTATGGCTGTCCGTTTATTGTAAGTATTGATATTTATCCGCTGGACTATCTGCCCCGGAATGAAGAACAGGCCAGACAGCAGCAGCTGTTATATACGATTGCCTATAATCTGGTGCGTCAGTGTGTAAACATTGAGGAAGCGGAGCGTCAGGGCATGCCGGTAAGCAAAGAAAAACGTACGGCGTTTAAAAATGGCATGGAGCAGCTAAAAGAACATCTGAGACTTCTTTACGGCAGGAAAATACGTGTGGAATCAGATCGTCCGCTTCGTAATGCGCTGTGCAGAGCAGCGGATCAGATTGCGATGTCATGCAGGGAAGAAGATGCCGATCAGGTAGATTATTATGCACATCTGGCATTTGCAGAATTTCCGATGTATCGGGATAAAGAATGGTATCAGGCTGCTGTTCAGCTGCCGTTTGAGAATATGCAGATAAATGCGCCAGCGGTATATACGGCAGTGCTGGAAAAGCGGTTTGGCCCGAATTATCTGGAAATGGTTCGGGAAGGTTCCGCGCATGATTATCCATTTTACAAAAAGCAGGAAGAATATTTTAGATTTATGGGAAATTTGTCGTAATGCATAATGTTAATTATCGTAATGTACAAAATTAAATTTATACATAATAATTTGCGTTACAGGAGAATCGGCGGACTGAATCAATTGTTCCATTTAAAAATAATCTGAAATAAAAATAACCCTGGCGATGATATCCGAAGATATTGCCAGAGCGTGTCTGAAAAATACTTTCCTTAAGATGTGTTTTACACTTTGCGGAGAATGCAGATTGCGGAAATGTTTTTTCAGATACGCTCCAGGGTTATGAACAGGTATTATAGTTTTCAATGTTGTTGTATTCCCTTCGTTTTAAATGAAAATTCATAAAATGTTATGTAACATTTTTATGTTTTTTAGAAATTTTCATATGTCTGCTTTTTTTCATTTTATGTACAGGGGGACTCGTTTCAGTATCTGTGTTTTCTGTTAGTTCGTGTGTTAGTTGTTGAATGATGTTGTTTTCAAAATTTTCAGTAAGCTCGGATTTGCTGTTTTCCAGTTTATCAAAAGGGATGATTTTGTCAGAATGTGTCAGATATCTGGTCTGCTTTGTGCGGTCATTGCTTTGTATCGTTTTGACGAATGCGTCCTGGAATATCGCTATCGTGATCTGAAATTATGAAAAAGAAACGCTGTAACTAAAAAATAGTGTACAGCGTTTCTTTTAGGACTGTGAAAGCAGATATTATCAGGAAAAGTTTGTAACGAGTATCAATTTATCGTTACATGGTCCAGAAATTCTGCATTTTACGAGCCTCGGCTTCCATTTTTTTCTTCTGCATCATAAAAGCATACGTTTGTAACGTCTGCTGCTTTTTCAATTCAGAGATGGCTTCTGGATAATCCGTATCTGTGAGCCGGCTTCTTGCCGACAACGTGTTAAAAGCGGCATGCGAATTGTAGTTGATGGCATAATCGAGTCTGTTTGACTGAGCGCCGCCCTGACTGCGCTGGCTGTTGACTTTGTTAATGGCATCGTCGATCTTTCGAAGATCAAAATCCTTGGTTACGTCAAAATCAGCGATACCTAACGCGTCTAAAGTAGAATTGACGGAATTATTAATCGTAACAGAATTGCCGTTGGAATCTGAGGCGATCTGAAGGCCGTCTTTAAATGTGCCGTCCAGAAGATTCAGGGTATTATACTGGGTCTGTGATGCAATATCCTGGATGCCCTTTTTCAGCTGGTCTACTTCATACTGAATATTTTTACGGTCAGAATCTGTTACAGTTGCTGTATTGGATGCCTGCAGTGCCAGCTCGCGAATACGTTGCAGATAATCAGTAACGCCGCCCAGAGCTGCGTCGGTAATATTGAGCACATCTTTTCCGGACTGAAGGTTATTGGTACCTGCATTGTAGCCCCTGTACTGCGAATCCTGCTTTTCGGCAATGGTCAGCTCGGCTGCACCGTTTGCCGCCGATGGCAGTTTATTGCCACTGGCAATTTGGCCGTAAAGGGAATAGGATGATACACTGCTGATTCCTGAGATACCACTCATAATGTAGTCCTCCTTTCGTTAGAATTAGAAAAATATGGTTTTCTTAATAATAATATAGACGGTAACAGAGGATTTGTCAAATCATATAAAAAGAATCTGTTTGCCGCTCCAGGTGCATCGGGTGTGAATTGCAGCAAACTGTGGCATGAGATAATGAAATAAGGAGAGAAAAATGAAAAAGAGATATATTTTTTTCAAAGGACTTATAGATACACTTGATCTGTACACTGACGAATACGTAAATATATGTTCAAAAGAAGGGGCAGAGTGTCTGGTTATTGATGCCGGAATAATTGACAGGGAGCTTATAAGATTAAAAGCATTTTTAATAAAAGAGGTAACTGCTGTTATATCCCTGAATAATATTGGCATGCATTTGGAGTTTGAGGACGGGCTGAATATTTGGGATCAGTATCAGATTCCATTTTATAATATTCTGATGGATCATCCGTTTCATTATAAGACGGCGCTTGATCGTGCTCCGGAGCAGATGATATTGCTTTGTATGGACAGAAATCATGTAGAATACGTAAAGCGGTTTTTTCCAAATATTAAAAGAGTGGCTTTTTTTCCGCATGCTGGAATTGAACTGCAGAAAAAAGATGCGGCATATGCGGGAGAAAGTTGTTATGTTCCAATAGAAGAGCGTAAGATCGACGTGTTGTATGCCGGCGGTTTGTCACGATACGCAGCAGAAGGTCTGATACCGGATCTTGGGAGTATTCGGGAATTTGATGCATTTGAGCTGGTAAAAAATGCGCTTGAAAAGTTGATAAATAATCCGGAACTTACGACAGAGCATGTAATAGAACAGTGTCTGCAAGAAATTAATTTTAAAATTAATGACAAAAAACTGGGAGAGACGATTGCGGAGCTCAGGTTTCTGGATGCGCTGGCAGTATCGTTTTACAGAGAGCAGGCGGTACGTATACTGGCTGAGAATGGTGTGACGGTTACGGTATTTGGAGTGGGCTGGGATCGCTGCGAATGGGAGAGTCCAAACGTTGTCTATGCGGGAGTAACGTCTCCGGCACAGATTTTGGAATTAATGAATCAAAGTAAAATTGTCCTGAATACGATGACCTGGTTTAAACAGGGCGCGCATGACCGGATATTTAACGGTATGCTTGCAGGAGCTGCCGTAGTGAGCGACCGCTCGGAATATGTGGAAGAGATATTTACGAAGCAAAAGCAGCTGCAGTTGTTTTCACTGGATGGAATCAAAGAATTACCAGAAATAGTACAATCATTGCTGCAACATCCGCGAGTGGCACAGGACATGGCAGACTGTGGATATGAGGAAACGCGGCGCAGACATATGTGGATCAATCGTCTGCAGGACATTGGATTGTTATAGAAAAAATAAATTTTCGGAATAGAGATTATGTATTAGCTGGAGGAAGATATGAATTTTAACAATAAGAGAATCCTGATGTATAAGTGGAGAGCTTATAATTATCTGGATGTATATCAGACATTTCTTGCGCTTGGATTTGAAATCGACGTTGTCGCACAGCATCTGCCTTCCTACGATGAAGATGAGAACTTTGCTGCACGGCTTATAAAAATGCTGCAGGATAGAGCGTATGATTTTGTATTTACAATCAATTATTTTGGAGTCATATCAGATGCCTGCGAACAGGCTGGTATTCCCTATGTCTCCTGGTCCTGTGACAGCCCGCTCATAAGTATGTACCATGAATCTGTATACAATGCATGCAACTACATTTTTTTGTTTGATAAAAGCAGCTATCTGTTTTTTAAAGAGCTTGGGGTGGAGCATATCTGGTATCTGCCATTAGCGGTAGATGTGCAGAGAATCGATCACATTTTACAGAACGCTGTCGATTTAAAATTATATCAGAATGAAATATCCTTTGTCGGCAGCTTATATGAGAGGAACTCTTATGATAGTCTTATGCCCACATTTCCGCCGTATTTACAAGGGTATCTGGACTGCGCGATGGAGGCGCAGATGAATATTAGCGGTGGTAATTTACTGGAGCGACTGCTGACAGACGATATTTGTATCAGGCTGCAGCAGCATTATCATTTGGAAAAATCGGAACGGTCATTTTCGGATTTAAGACTGATATTTGCTACAAACGTACTTGGATTCAAAGTTGCGAAAGAACAGCGGTGCAGTTATCTCCTGGAACTGGTAAAAAAACATCCGGTTTCCATTTACACGAACAGCAATACGCATGATCTGATAAAGATCGACTATAGGGGTTCTGTCGATTACTGGACCCAGATGCCGAAAGTATTTTACGGAAGCCGCGTGAATTTGAATTTTACAATTCCAAATATTAAGAGCGGTATTCCGCTCCGTGTCTGGGATGTGCTTGGTGCAGGAGGATTTTTAATTACGAATTATCAACCGGAGCTGGAATTATATTTTGAACCGGACAAAGATCTGGTAGTGTTCGAAGGGAAACAGGATCTGACGCAAAAAGTATCCTATTATCTGGAACATGAAGAATTGAGGAAAAAGATCGCAAAAAACGGCTATGAAAAAGTAAAATTAAATCATAGTTATAACCAGCGTATAGACCAGATGCTCAATGAACTGCAAAACATATAAAAAGCTGGTTTGTGCAGGCGACGTTTATGCCTGGTCTAATAGTTTTTGGATTTCATCTTCATGAATAGCGGTTACTCTTGCGATTGTAGTTGTAGGGATGCCGCAGGAGTGCAGGTTGCGGACCGTCTGATCCATTTGCTTTTTTTGTCTGGCAATAGTATTCAAAAGCGTCAGCAGATAGTCCTCCAATGTAACCGATGCGGGATAAATGAGACCGGATGCTTTGGAAGTTATGGAAGAAGACTCTGCAGAAGATGAATCTGAAACAGCGGAAAGCCCCAGAAGTTCATCTGCGGATACCTGCAGCATGGCGCAGAGCTTTTCGATGGAATCTTCGGACAGCGGTACGCGTCCTGTTTCGTATTTTGATACTGCAGCAGGCTTTATGCCAAGCCGTTCGGCAATATCTGCCTGAGATATATTCCGCTGTTTGCGAAGAATTTTTAATTGATTCATGGCGAATAATCCTTTCGTTATATAATAAAAAAGATTAATTTAAATGCTATATCGTGAGTGCTGTTTGTTTAAATTCAATATCAAAAACATCTTGTAAGGATATCTTAATACATGTTTCATTAATTGTAAAGATCTTTTTGTAACCCGGCTGCAGAAAACAAAAAACCATAATACCGGATATTTGTATAGTCTTATCAGGCATTATGGTTTTAAAACCAGGAATCCATTCTGTCAGCAGATCCTGTCTACCATCATTCCGGAATATACGGATGTGATATAAGGACATACAAAGTTTTTGGACGAATTTGGATTTTTATAAGTAACAAGAACTTTTTTTACATAGTTCATAGGATCCAGTGATGCTTCATCTGCTTTTCTTCCGATTGCATCTTTAAAGCGGTTTAAAACGCCAAGATTTTGATCCGCATCTTTTGAAACGACAGATTCTGTCAGTCTGGTCCGGTCGACGCTGATCATACCTTTGTCTGATACAGACAATCCGAGCGGTCTTAATGCAGATGAAAATGTTTTGGCAACATTTCCCATATCTTTCAGTAATTTTTCGTTTGAAGAAGGCATACCGGAATGATTTTCTGCCATCTCGATGATAGAATTGAAAGAGTCTACCAGCGACTGGACATCATCCGTAACTGCCTCTGAACCAGGCTTGAATCCGATTTTTACAGGTTCATTTTTTGGCGTTGTGTTATTCAGCGTGACAGAAAAAGTATTGTTAATGGTAAAAGTATTGGAATAGGAATTATGCTTCGTTCCGTTTAACAGGAATGAAGAATTTTCTGCCATAGCCGCTACTGCGTCGATCCCAAGAATCTCCATTGCCTGACGGGATTCCGGTGTGTTGTCAGCAACAATTTTAAATATCGATGTCTCGCGAGGAGAAAGACCAGTCTGTTTGGACTCCAGACGCAGAGATATCATATCTGAAGAACCGTTCAGCACGTCCCCTTTCAAACCAATGTGAGCGTTATTTACGAGCCGGGCGAGCTTATGGAGCACGTCGCCGTTTGTATCGCCGACATTGATATTGTATTGGAATTCATACGAATTCGAATTCATGTTCAAATCAAAAGAATAACTGCCGGGCAGGAAATCGTAATCATCTCGTTTCAGGAAGTTGCCAACATTTGTCTGCGGGGAAGCCAGCTGCAGGATTTCAAGCTCAAAACCGTCGTTGGTGGTCAGTGATGAACTATCTCCAATATATTGCGCAGTAGCTGCCTCCGGGTTACTGGATGTGGCGATTTTTTTGTCAAAAGCAGCGGCAATGCCTGCTTCGGTTTCAGAAAAAGATGCCACTACATTTTTAATGTTTCTTGCGCTTTCTTTAATATCAATTGCATATTTTTGTACGTCACCAGATAGCTTGAATTTGTAAAGAGGAGATTCTTTATTCAATATTTTTATCTTGTTGACAGTATTGCGCAAATCTTCCTTTCTGTGGGAATCATAACGGGATGTCTGCTGGGAACCATAGGTTTTTAAATAATAGTCATAGGCAGAACCAATTGTGAATGCCATAAAAAAGCCCCTCCTTTCTTCCATGAAATTACAGTATATACTGTATGGGCATAATAAATCCATTTATATGATTATCGGAAAATAATCTAATTACATTATACTTAAAATGAAAAAAACTGCTTTTTTTGAAAAAAACTGGAAGGATTGTGCAGATATGATAAAAATTGCTTTTTCTGAACACAATATCTGGTTGAAACAGATAACTTGAAACAATCACATACTGTATTCAGAAAGCATAAAGAGTTGTTTTGCGAAACAGATCTATAAACAGATAAAACAAACAAATAGAAGGGATATCTGTGTGACGATCTGGTTTATCTGACATTATAAGAGGCCCTGTCAAACGGTTTGGTCTTGTCGGACATGAGAGTTTTTTGGCCTGCCGACGGTTTGGCGTCTGTCCAGAAAACTTCCTCTTTTTTTAAATCCATTTTTACATGCTGACGATTTTCCTCTTTTTTTGAGGTTTTCTGGTAACTGGCAAGAGTATCTTTTGCAGTCGCCATCTTTTTCCCGATTCCGCTGGAAAGATTGTTAATCCTTTTTTGAAGATCGGCTTTTTCTTCTTCTGTCTCAGCAGTTCGCTGTTTTCCTTCCAGACGGGTACGTAAACGTACCATCCCGGCCAGCTGTTCATGTGCGGAAGAAAGAGTGATCATTACGCCGGTCTCTCTGCCGCCGGATGCTTGTGGAGTCGTCTCTCTGGCGGTATCTTCTGTATCCGCAAGAGATTCTTTGATGGCTTCCTGTCTTTTTGCAGCCTCTTCCTGCTGTTTACGAACCTGATATTCTCTTAATTCCTGATTTAAATTTTGTAGTTGTTCCTGCGCGGCCTGTTTTTCTTTCGCTTTCTGTTGAGCCGGTTTTTCCTCGTCATCAGAAATTGCTTTCATTTTTTCCTCAAGTTCATTAATTTGCTTTTTAATGCTAATTTCATAACTATCGTGTGAGGATTTTTTTACATTGATGCTGCCGCGCGAAGAGCTAATTCCTGCTATGCTCATGTTCTCCTCCTTGGGATAAATATGTGAAATCCGTTTCCTACTACGCCATAAAGAATATGTTATATATTAATATCGGAAAGATTACAGGATTGCTTTATATGGAAACTGCAAATTTTGACAACAGTTCAAAGAGGCAGACCCTAAGCGCTGGATTTTATCTCCGCATTCTGAACAGTTACGATATTTTGTATATACAAACAAAATTTTCAAGAAACATATTGACGGACAGCCAGTTTCGTGCTATTCTTAGTGGGCGATGGAAGTAGGTCTTTTTTTTATGCCTAAAATTAAAAGAATTTAATGGAGGTGGAAGTTGTGCGCACAAGAATTACATTGGCATGTACAGAATGCAAGCAGCGTAATTACAACATGACGAAGGACAAGAAGACTCATCCGGACAGAATGGAAACCAAAAAGTATTGCAGGTTCTGCAGAAAGCATACTTTACACAAGGAAACCAAATAGTTCGGATTGAGCAAAGGAAGTGACAAGTAGATGGGAAAAGAAAAAGAAATAGAAACCCAAAAGTCGGGCTGGGTTACCGGTCTGAAAGCCGAGTTCGCAAAAATTATCTGGCCGACAAAAGAACAGCTTGCCAAAGAGACAACAGCCGTTGTCATAGCGTCAGTCATTTTAGGAGTGATTATTGCTCTGCTGGATTTCGTGATTCAGTATGGTGTTGATTTCCTGGTCGGTTTATAAGGAGGAGCATTGAATGGCAGAAACGAACTGGTATGTAGTCCATACCTATTCCGGTTATGAAAATAAAGTCAAGGCGAACATTGACAAAACAATAGAAAACAGGCATCTTGAGGACCAGATTCTTGAAGTCCGGGTTCCGCTGCAGGATGTGCTGGAACTGAAGAATGGTGCAAAAAAGCAGGTTCAGAAGAAAATGTTTCCGGGATATGTGCTCATTAACATGGTGATGAATGATGACACTTGGTATGTTGTCAGAAATACCAGGGGGGTGACCGGGTTTGTCGGGCCGGGTTCCAAGCCGGTACCGCTTACGGAAGCTGAAATGCGTCCGCTGGGAATCAAATCCGAGGAGCTCATTGTAGATTTTGATGAAGGGGACACGGTGACGGTAACAGGCGGTGTCTGGAAAGATACAATCGGAGTCATTCAGGGCATGAACCATAATAAACAGATTGTGACAATCAATGTCGATTTATTCGGCCGCGAAACGCCGGTTGAAATAAGTTTCGCAGATGTAAAGAAGTTATAGACAAGCTATCATTATGTTTAGGAGGCACACAAAATGGCAAAGAAAGTAGAAGGATATATTAAATTACAGATTCCGGCCGGCAAAGCAACTCCGGCGCCGCCTGTTGGTCCTGCACTTGGCCAGCACGGTGTAAATATCGTGGAATTTACAAAGCAGTTCAATGCAAGGACAGCAGACCAGGGTGACACAATTATCCCGGTTGTCATTACTGTATACGCAGACCGCAGCTTCAGCTTTATTACAAAGACGCCGCCTGCAGCAGTACTGATTAAAAAAGCCTGCAACATTAAGAGCGGTTCCGCAGTTCCGAACAAGGAAAAAGTAGGAACGCTTTCCAAGGCAAAGCTGCAGGAAATTGCAGAACTGAAAATGCCTGATTTAAATGCAGCATCCCTGGAAGCAGCCATGAGCATGATTGCCGGTACTGCAAGAAGCATGGGCGTAGAAGTGGAAAAATAATGCGGCATTTTCGCAGAAATAACCTGATAATTTATAAAGCAGAAAAGTAAAAGACTTAGGCAAATAATTTAAGACAAATTTAATACTTTATCGTGGGAGGGATGGCTCCCGCTATAACCACTAGGAGGTAAAGAAATGAAAAGAAGCAGGAAGTATCAGGAGCTTATCAAGCAGGTAGACAGGACAAAGCAGTATGACCCGTCAGAAGCTCTTTCAATTGCAAAAAAGACAGCTACTTCAAAATTTGATGAAACCATCGAGGTTCATATCCGTACAGGCTGTGACGGGCGCCATGCAGACCAGCAGGTGCGCGGTGCGGTTGTACTGCCGCACGGAACCGGTAAATCCGTAAAAGTGCTTGTATTTGCAAAGGGTGTCAAGCTGGACGAAGCCCAGGCAGCAGGCGCTGATCATGTAGGCGGGGAAGAACTGATTCCGAAGATTCAAAACGATGGCTGGCTGGATTTCGATGTAGTCGTTGCGACTCCTGATATGATGGGCGTTGTAGGCCGTCTGGGCCGCGTGCTCGGGCCAAAGGGCCTGATGCCGAACCCGAAAGCCGGTACCGTAACGATGGACGTAACAAAAGCAATCAATGATATTAAAGCCGGTAAAATAGAGTACAGATTAGATAAAGCTAATATTATCCATGTGCCGATTGGAAAAGCATCCTTTACAGAAGAACAGTTAGCGGACAACTTCCAGAGCCTTATGGACGCAGTTATCAAGGCAAGGCCAAGCGCCGTTAAGGGCCAGTTTATCAGAAGCTGTACAGTAGCTTCCACAATGGGGCCTGGCGTGAAGATTAATACAGGCAGCCTTACAAATTAACTGTTGACAAATAAATCAAGCGATATTATAATGATAACGCATATTGCCGAAGACAGCAGGTGCCGTATGGCGTAACAGGACTGGCCTGCCGAGGAGTTTATCAGATAGCAGTATCTGTTAATGAGATTACGTGTCTCCCTGTCTTTTGACAGGGAGGCTTTCTTTCGAGCAATACAAACAGAATAAATTAAGGAGGTGCTCATTCGTGGCAAAAGTAGAAATCAAGCAGCCAATCGTACAGGAAATTGCTGAAAATGTCAAAGATGCACAGTCTGTCGTTGTTGTAGACTACCGCGGCCTTACCGTTGCGCAGGACACACAGCTCCGTAAAGAGTTAAGAGAAGCTGGCATTACCTATAAGGTATACAAGAATACGCTGATGAATTTCGCATTCAAAGGTACCGAATTCGAAAGCCTGACAGATGTTCTGGAAGGGCCGAATGCCATTGCAATTTCAAAAGACGATGCAACTGCTCCGGCCAGGCTTCTGGCAAAATTTGCCAAGACTGTTCCGGCATTGGAAATCAAGGCAGGCGTTGTAGAAGGCAATTTCTATGATACCGAAGCAATGAAGGATATTTCAAATATTCCGTCCAGGGAAGAACTGCTTGCAAGGCTGTTCGGAAGCTGGCAGTCACCAATTACCAACTTTGCCCGTGTTATCAAGCAGATTGCAGAAAAAGACGGGGAAGCTGCTCCGGCAGAAGCGGCAGAGGCAGAAGCCGCTCCGGCAGAGGCATAAGAGTTTCTGCATGACAGGCAAATCAGATTGCGGCATTTTTGCAGCTTCTGGCAGCAGAAAAACCGCAGCATAAACAGAATATTTTTAAATCAGGAGGAAAGAAATCATGACAACAGCTGAGATTATCGAGGCAATCAAAGGCTTAACCGTATTAGAGCTGAATGACTTAGTAAAAGCATGCGAAGAAGAATTCGGTGTTTCCGCAGCAGCAGGCGTTGTAGTTGCAGCAGCAGGCGGCGCAGCAGAAGCAGCAGAAGAAAAGACAGAATTTGATGTAGAGCTGACAGAAGTTGGCCCGAACAAAGTTAAGGTTATCAAAGTGGTTCGTGAAGCTACCGGCCTTGGCTTAAAGGAAGCAAAAGAAGTAGTAGACAATGCTCCGAAGATTGTAAAAGAGCAGGCTGACAAGGCTTCTGCTGATGAACTGAAAGCAAAACTGGAAGCAGAAGGCGCTAAGGTTACATTAAAATAAAAAAATCCAATATGGATAAAAGCATCTGGCAGCAGATGACAGGTATACGAAAAGGGCAGCTCCTGACAGGGGGCTGCTCTTTTTCTGGAATCAGATTGTTGTATTTTCCGTATACTTTTATTATACTGGACTTGTTAAATGTCGGCAGAAATCAAACAGAAAGGCTGGTATGCATGAAACGGATTTTATTAGTGGAAGATGACCTGAGCCTGGTGAACGGATTAACCTTTGCCTTGCAGAAACAGGGGTATATGCTGGATGCAGCCCGCACCTGCCTGGAAGCAGAGCGGATGTGGGCTGCCGGGACATACAGTCTGGTGATACTGGATGCGGCACTGCCGGATGGCTCCGGGTTTGATATTTGCAGGAAAATGCGCTGCACATCGAAAGTACCAGTTATGTTCCTGACGGCTGCGGATGAAGAAACAGACATTATTATGGGGCTGGATATCGGCGGGGATGATTATATAACAAAGCCGTTTAAGCTGGCGGTACTGATGTCGCGGATAAATGCGCTGCTGCGAAGGAGTGATAATTTCCAGCAGACAGCTGCGGTACTATCTTCAAACGGGATTACAGTCAGCCTTTTAAAAGGTGAGGTTTATAAAAACAATATCAGGATTGAATTAACAGCCGGTGAGTACAAACTGCTCTGCATGTTTCTGGAAAATCCGGACAGGGTGCTTTCGCCGGAGCAGATACTGGACAGGCTGTGGGACTGTGACGGGAACTATATCGATAACAGCAGCGTTACGGTATACATCCGCAGGCTGCGCATGAAAATCGAAGACGACCCGGGCAGCCCGGCCAGGATTATCACAGTACGCCGCATGGGATATAAATGGAATTCTGCCAGCTGAAAAGCAGAAAAATTATTTTTCACGTGGGAATCGGATGCTCTTTTATGAATGTATAACAGATTTAATGCCTGGGGGTGCATGATGAAAATATTTGCAGATAGAAACAATAGATTCTTATTTCAGGCAATTGTTTTATATATGCTGCTGTTTGCCGGGATATCTGCACTGCTTATCAGGTCTGGCACGCATCATGCGGCTATTTATATGCTGGCGTCTTTCCCGGTTTTTGCGGCAGCGGTTCTGGCTGCCTTCTGGCGGTATTTGAAACAGCAGAATCAAATACTGGAACAGGCAGCCGCGCAGATGGCAGCGTATCTGTCCGGTGACCAGACAGCGCGCATAGACTGTGAGGAGGAAGGCCAGCTGTACAGGCTGTTTCACGAAATGAATTCCCTTGCAGCCGTATTAAACGCCCACGCAGACAGTGAACGAAAGTCAAAACAGTTTTTAAAGCATACAATCTCCGATATTTCCCACCAGCTGAAAACACCGCTTGCGGCTTTAAATATTTATAACGGGCTCTTGCTGGATGAAGCGCAGGAGCTGCCGCAGATACAGGAATTTGTGCGGCTTAGTGAACAGGAGCTGGACCGGATTGAAACGCTTGTACAGAATCTTTTAAAACTGGCGAAGCTGGACGCCGGTGCGGCTGTGTTTGAAAAAACACCGGAAAATGTTGCAGATATGATGAAAGAGACAGAAATGCATTTTGCATACCGGGCCAGACAGGAGCAGAAAGAAATTTTCCTGTCCGGTGATGACAGTGTGCTGCTTTTGTGTGACCGCAGCTGGATGATGGAAGCGGTGGACAATCTGGTCAAAAACGCACTCGACCATACAGAACCGGGCGGATTTGTCCGCATATCGTGGAAACAGTCTGCATTTGCGGTCCAAATTGCCATCGGGGATAATGGGAGCGGCATTCATCCGGAAGATTTGTTTCATATTTTCAAGCGCTTTTACCGGAGCCGTTTTTCACAGGACACCCAGGGCATCGGGCTGGGCCTGCCGCTTGCAAAAATGATTGTGGAAGCGCATAACGGCACCATAGAAGCAGACAGCCGCCTGGGAAAGGGGACGGTTTTTACCCTCAGTTTCTTAAATTCTTCAAAATTGTAATCTTACAGTAAGCATATGGCAGGAAAACATTGCATTTACTGGAAGTTCATTCAGTTTCCAAAACCTTTGGCAGCGGCGTGGCCGCGGTGCGTGCTTTGAAAAATGTCAGCTTTTCCGTGCCGAAGGGTGAGTATGTGGCAGTTGTCGGGGAATCCGGGTCTGGCAAAAGCACGCTGCTGAATATGATAGGAGCGCTGGACACGCCGGACTGCGGCAAAGTATTTATCGGTGGCAGGGATATATATTCTATGGAAGAAAGCAGGCTTACCGTATTCCGCCGCCGGAATATCGGGTTTATATTTCAGGCGTTTCATTTGATTCCGGAGCTGACCGTGGAACAGAATATGATGTTCCCTGTGCTGCTGGATTACCAGAAGCCGGATAAGCGGCATTTCATACTGAACCTGAAAGAGCGCCGCAGCCTCTGAATCCAGCCCATGAAAATTCGTTTCGCAAAAGGCTGGATTCACCCCCGGCATAATTTACACTTTCTTACGGACTTTGCAGCAAGTGCAAAGTCCCTGGCTGAACGGCTGCTTTTATCCTGCAAATTTCTGGAAAATCTTCTTGACGGACGACAAACCCTTGTGCTATCATATAGATTGCACCTATTGTGCGAATTAGCTTTTTTGCGCTTTTTTACGGACATACAACATCTGGTAGCAAAGCCGCATCAAACAGCTAAATGTGCTTTTTTGTTAAAAATAAAGAACGAGAGGTGAAACGTCATATGGAGAAGAACAGAATACGTCCGGTAAATACTGGCAGAAGCATACGTATGAGTTACTCGAGACAAAAAGAGGTTCTGGAAATGCCGAACCTGATTGAAGTCCAAAAAGACTCCTATCAGTGGTTTCTCAAAGAGGGCTTAAAAGAAGTGTTTGCAGACATCTCTCCGATTTCAGATTACAGCGGACATCTGAGTCTGGATTTTGTTGACTTTACATTGTGCGAGGATGACGTAAAATACACAATCCCGGAATGTAAAGAAAGAGATGCGACTTATGCGGCTCCTCTGAAAGTAAAAGTCAGACTGTATAATAAAGAAAATGGCGAAATCAACGACCATGAAATTTTCATGGGAGACCTGCCGCTGATGACCGAGACGGGCACGTTTGTCATAAATGGCGCAGAACGTGTTATTGTAAGCCAGTTAGTGCGTTCGCCGGGTATTTACTATGCAGTTTCCCATGATAAAGTCGGCAAGACTTTATACACCTGTACCGTAATTCCAAACCGTGGCGCATGGCTGGAATATGAAACAGACTCCAATGACGTTTTTTATGTTCGTGTAGACCGGACAAGAAAGGTGCCGATTACCGTGCTCGTTCGTGCGCTTGGCGTCGGTACCAATCAGGAAATTATAGATTTATTTGGGGAAGAGCCAAAGATTGTTGCAAGTTTTGGAAAAGACGTTGCGACCAATTATGAGCAGGGTCTGTTAGAGTTATATAAGAAAATCCGTCCGGGTGAGCCGTTAACTGTAGACAGTGCGGAAAGTCTGATCACAGCGATGTTCTTTGACCCAAGAAGATACGATCTGGCGAAAGTAGGACGTTATAAATTTAATAAAAAGCTGCATTTTAAAAACCGGCTGAAAGGGCAGGTACTGGCAGAGGCAGTATCTTTTCCGGATCCGGAAACAGGAGAAGTGATCGAGCTGCAGCCGGGGACGACATTATCCCGCGATTCTGCAGAAAAGATTCAGAATGCAGCTGTTCCGTATGTGTGGATTCAGACGGAAGAGCGTAATGTAAAAGTATTATCTTCGATGATGGTGGACTTTAGCGTATGGTGCCCGCAGATCGATCCGGGTGAAATCGGGATACGCGAGCTGGTGTATTATCCGGCGCTGAAAAAGATTTTGGAAGAAAACGAAGGCGCAGACGATGAAGAATTAAAAGCGCTGTGCCGTAAAAATATCAATCTTCTGATTCCAAAGCATATTACGAAAGAGGACATTA
>OFGA01001194.1_pt1 | contig 18637 bp, 14 predicted proteins | sample 1521471 | NCBI WGS metagenome assembly OFGA01 (sample SAMEA3504086, study PRJEB24116) | mouse gut metagenome | biome: mouse gut; feature: mouse-associated habitat; material: faeces | place: Denmark | collected 2011
TCCCGAAGACGCCAGCGCAGAATATAGCTGACAGCCGTGTCATAGACCGGAAGCTGGTCAAAGAGAAGATGTTCTATGTCATAGCGGTTTATGGCGCCCCCGTATCCATGGCTGTCCTCTGTAAGTGCATTCTGCAGATCGATCAGGGGCGCAAAGAGATCGCCCGCATCCACATAGACCTCCACCGGGTCCTCATCGAGATACCACTGCATATTTAGCCCGTGAAGCATAATGCGGTGCCTGCGGCTGATAAAATCAGTCTTTAAAATCGAAAAGTACAGAAAGCTTACCGATTCCTTTCCCTGTTTTTCCATCTGTTCCCCCAGACGCTTCGCTGCCGTCCTGACCAGTTCTTCAAGTACCTCTGCCCGTTCTATGACATACGCTGTGATGCCGTTTCGAAATTCCGTGATTTTGATGGAAGCCTTCTTTTGATAATCCTGCAAGGCTGTTTCTCTGTCCATTGCTTTTCCTCCCTAATCCAGCTTGACCTCTGTCCCCCTGATCAGCATCTTCCCTTCCATGGACGCAAGCTGTCCGCCCTGCATGCTCTGCATCTGGAACTGCTCTTTTACATGGATGGTCAGATTCTCCTCCGCATGGAGGGTTATTTTCTCCTTTGCCTGCACACAGACAGACTCCTTGGCATAGATCGTTAAGCTTCCGTCTGTCAAAATGCGGATGCCGGACTGTCCGCCGCAGGAGAGGCTGGCTTCATTTGGATTGAGCGCCAGCTCCTGCCCGAACCTTGTCCTCAAATACCTGCTGTTTGGATCCTGCATCCGGTCGCTTCCTCCCTGCGGCGCTTCATAACCGCTCACTGCACTGAGCGCTATTGCCTCCCCTTCTGCCTTGGAGGGAAAATAGATGCGTACATCATCTCCGATCTCCGGCATGCAGTACCAGCCGCTCCCATCTGGTGACGCCGATATCGTGGAATATGGAAACCAGTGGACTGCCCGTTCTGTATGTGTCCCGTCAATCTCCATCGCTGCCTGTATCAGGTTCTTTTGTACATTCACTACCTTTGCCATGAGCGCCGTCCCGATCAGGTGCATGGGATAGGATGTCTGCACGGACAGTCCTTTTTTACCCTGCATCCAATAAGTGCCTGTCAATTCCTGGGCGTCAAAGGAATACCTGCATGCATATGCTGCAAGGGACTGCCCCTGTATGAGCGCTGTCTCAAAAATTCCCATAAGCTGCTCTGAAGCGATCACATACTGGGTAAAATCCGCCGGATGCACCATACGCTTGCTGGCTTTCAGATAATAATAGGAGCGCATATCCTTATTCATTGCCAGTACGCTGTAGAAAACAGCGGATTCTGGAAATGCCGGCACGCCGGCATAAAGGCTGATTCCGGGTACGCGGCTGTCCGGCGTCAGCAAAAGCCCTGCTTTGGAAAGAACTCTTTTTAAGAACACCCAGTCTGTCTCCTCATACTGGATGAGTAAGCCTCCTGTCTGACGGCATTCCCCCGCATAGATCAGGCTGCTTTTTTCATAATCTTTTAAAATTTCCTCCGCCAGTGCCTGATAGCTGGTCTGCGGGTCCTGAAATGACCGGGAATGCTTCCTGCGGTCCATCAGCCAGCTTCTGCTTTTTCCTTCAATCCACGCCGTTTTCATCTGTCCGGCTTCTGTGATCTGAATATTGGACACAATGCCGGAGAACAGAATCTTTATGCCATCTTTATCCTGTATGGATACTTCTATGTCCTGACAGTCCGGCACGCCAAACAAAAGCTCCTCCTCATTGTCAACATAGCCGCCAAGCATCAGTGTGCTGTGCTCCCCGATATGGGACTCGATCTCACACGAAAGGATCCTGTCAAGAGAAAGTCCTGTGATTTTCAAGTCATGTAAGCTGTACATTCTACACACCTCCGCTAATTATTCTCGATGGAGGACGCCTCAATCCTGACAGTGTCGTCCGTCATGCAGATTTCGCCGCCCGCGTCATTTTTGATCTGTATCTGGGTGCCTGCTGATGCCTCGATCATGCCGTCCTCTTCTGTCATAAAATACACTGCGCCCTCCGAATAAATCCCAAGGTCTTTTTCTTTCTTGACCTTCATCTGTATCTTTCCGTCATCTGTCAGCATAATATCGCCCAGAAAGTCCCCGACGCATACCTCAATCCCGCCCGCAATAAACTTTACGCCCTTGCCGTCCGGCATGATGATGTCCTTTAAGTCTGGATTGCTGATGGGGCTGTCCTGCCCGGGTTGAGATTCTCCTTCAATGTTTGATACAGCATATCCTTCGCGCTCATCTCCGGATGGAAAAAATATTCTGACTGGATCCCCCGGCTTTGGCATACAGTACCAGCCGCTTCCATCCGGTGAGGCAGCCACTGTTGAATACGGATAAAAATATTGGTCGTCGCAGAAGATCAGCGCATCATTTTCCAGCGCTGCGCGGATCCGGTTTCGTCTGACTTCTGTGACCGTGCCGTACTGGGACACGCCGCACAGAAGCGGGTTATTGTACCGTGAAATCTCCATTCCTTCCCTGAAATACAGCCTGTACTCATTGACCAAAATCCCCTGACGGATATGCCTGCAAATCCCTCCGGTATAAAGCTCCTGTCCATGAAATACCGTTTTTACGCCCAGCGGTAAGATATCATCTGCCTCGACTATATAGCACATCTGCCCTTTCTGTCCCTTTTCTTCATCTTTCGGCGCCGCATCGCGCATCACGGTATAGGGGAGTGCATCCCAGTCCGTTTCCTCAGAATCGTCCATAAGCCCCATGCGCATACAGATTCCCGGCATGGCGCTGTCTGGATAAATGCCGGCACCGTGATGTGAAAGCATACGCTTTAAAAATGCCCAGTCTGTCTCCTGATACTGCACGGCAATCTGCCCAAGCGGCGCATCCGGCACAAAAATCAGCGCCTGGCTGTCTGGATAGAACTGCATCACGCTCTGTAAAAGCTGGTGGGAGGACATCGCCGTGTCCTGAAATGTAAAATCCAATTCGGATAAATCCATCATGTAGCTTCTTGTCACTGCCTCAAGGTGGATTTCACACCGCCCTCCTTTTGCTGCCACTTCCATTCTGGTGACAATTCCCTGAAAAATGGATTCCAGATACTCCCCACGGTCTGCATATAACGCTACCTCTCCGTACTCCTCATACAAAAGATAATCTTTTGCCCCCTCCTGTGTCTGGGCGTCTGCATACATGCGTCCATGCTTTCCCGGCTCCTCAATAATGTTCAGCTGATACACGGACAGCAGGGTCTCCCCCAGCATCAGCTGAAGATTTCCATATGTAACTGCATCTGTCATGAGACATCTCCTCCCTGGCGGTTCATCTCCTCAATCACGTGGACGCAGGCCTCCAGCAAAAGCCCCATGCCCTCCTTCTCCTCTTCCGGGCAGTTGAGCGCGCCCGCATACAGCCTGTCATCCTTTTGCATGTGGAATATCACGTTGTAGAGCTTTCCTTTTGCGGTAGGCATCGTGCAGCACAGATACTCCATGTTCCCAAGAACCTTTTTTTGTTCCACCTTCATATGCAGGTACATGGCTCTCATGCTGCGCTCCATCCCCTCAATCCACTCCTCTATGCTGTGCAGGGTCTTCTGGCACGGCGTGTCTGAAAAGGTCATGGTGACATGGTGCCTGTTGCTTGCTAAAAGCGCTGTATCCGGCTCATCGTCTGTCACATCAAAGAAATCCCTGATCAATGGTATGACAAGCCGCCCGCTTAACAGCTTCTTTTCCTCAAACTCCAGCTTTAAGGTGTACAGATACTGCTTCTTTTTATGTATCCCGTCAATCAGCTCTTCAAGCGTGTATTTGATATGGTTTTTGGGGTCATACTGCGCTAAGAAGCTTCTGTTTTTTTCTTCCTCTTCCCTCTCCCACTGCTGTCTGATATACAGTGCGATGGAACGGTCAATCTCCATAAATGACGTCTCCTTTCTTGTAGGAACTATTTTCGGACGCTATTATCCTCCATTTTTATTTTCACCATAAGAAAATGCACAGAATTTCCTTTCATTATTGTTGAAAATATTGTTTTTTATATAATTTTCCGCTACATCTGTCTTGACGCCTGATACCGACTGCGCCAAAAACTCTGCTCCTGCCGCTGCCATAGTGCGTTCCCTCATGCCTTCTTCTGTTTTTTCACTGTCTCTGCTGCTTTTATTTGTCGAAATGCCGCTCTTATAACGCAGTCCTGTGCTTGAGCTGACACGGATATTCCCCCCGGTATCAAACAAAATCTGTCCGCATCCGTATTTCCCGACAAATACGCTCATTTTTCGGTCTGCCTCGATACAGAAATGACCATTCAAGCTGTCCAGTCTACAATCATTTTCCGCTTCCAGACAGATTTGGTGAGCTTTCAGTACAACAGTACCATCTTTCAGAAATTTAATCTGATTGGATTCATCAGCCTGTATCTGTATCCCTGTCTCCCCAAACGCAAATCCGTTCTCTTGTTCGTTTTTCATTGCCTTATCGGCCGCATCCTTTACTGTGCTAGGTTTCAAAGAACGGCGCATTGCCCCTGTCACAATGGCACAGTTTCCACATAAATCCGTACACAATACCTCAACCCTAGTTCCTTTTGTTGGCATATAAAAACATATTTCATTGTTCCCTTCACTGTAATACGGAAACCACGGATGCTCTCCGCTCTCAGAAAAAGCTTCATTCTCAAAATACAGCCTTATCTGATTTCCTTTTATCTCATTTACTTCAGCACTTAACCTGATTCCCTCCTGTGCCAGTGCATCAGGGGACGCCATGCAGCCGTCAGTTTTCTGTACCAGCTCCATGCAATAAGCTATTTCTCCTTGAACAAGACAGCAGTCACATGTTTTTACATAATACCATTTCCCATGGAAATACAGACTATAGCCAGGATGATATCTCTTTCTCGTTTTGATGTATAATATTTCTTTTCCACTCTCAAACTGATATGATTTCTTCCAGAATCTGATATTCGTCAATTCTTCCTTCTCCCCTGTCAAGCCAACAAAAAATTGAACTTGTTCCGAAGCACTGTTAAGTGACACTTCCTTTCCCATCTGTGAAGCCAGCCTTTTAATAAATTCCCAATCCGTTTCCTGATTCTGTACAAGCAGGGAAGGAAATGAAGAATCCAGACATGTCCCACCGTCAAAAAAAGCATGATAAGGTTCCACAACGAGCTCTAACAGCCTTCTGTATGTCCTGCTTTGATTTTGTATGACTCGTTTCAGTGGTTTGCAGTCCAGAAGGAGGCTAATCGAATATGCACACAGTTCAAAATAGATCACGCCTCCCCTCTGATGCAATTTCAGTTCATGGATTCTTCCAACGAAAACAGTTCCATTTTCTCCATCGGATATTGTTATCTTCTGGCCTGTCACTGCCTCATTCGCATCAGAGGTGCATATTCCTGATAACACCGCGTTTGTATGCTGGTTCAGCGATTCTCTGATCTCTAGCTGATGCAGCTGGATGATCTCGATTGTTGATTTTATTGTAAGTTCCTGATATTGATATTTCATCTTAATCTTTCCCTATATTTCAAATGATTTTCAATAATTATATCGTTTTAGTTGCTGTTCAATTTGGAATTTAAGCCAATTTTCATACTGCTTCGCAATCCTCTGTTTATCTGACTCAAATTTATTCTGAATAGGATCTGTTATCGACTCCACTGCTTTTTCTCCTTTTCTAAACAGCCATTTTTCAATTGCATTTTTCGAAGTAGATGAATCCGCTTCCTCATAATATTCATGAAAATTCTGTTGAATTAAAGATTTAATTGAATCTGTAAATTCTCCTACCTTGGTTGCTTCTGATTTTTCTCTTTCAGATGCCTGAATCACTTCCCCTGCGTCCGCTCCATCCAACTGTCCATTATGCACGATTTCAATCATGCCTCCCCTCATGCAGCCCAATACAGATTTCTTCAATACGGCTTCCTCTCCCCTGGGACCCCGAAGTTTATCAGGATCTGTCAAAAGCCAGTCAGAACATACATCAGGCTTACATACACGGCTCTCTGCCTTTTCTGCATTCCAGTCTATCCGGGAACATTCCAACGCATCCATTTGAATATTTTCTTTCTTATTGTCAGTCTTTACTGCAACACGCTTTCCCTGAATCAGATCTGCACGTTCTTCTGTCACCACCAAACTTCCGATCCCGCTGCAATACTGGCATGTTAAAACTGCATCTTCTACCACAAGGCTCCCTTCTGGCTGAATGAACAGCTTTTCCTTCATGTCCATCCCCGTAATTTCTTCCAGCCGGGCAAGGATTTTTTCAGTACGGCTGTTACGTATACGGTCATAAATCTTCTCCGCATCATAAACCTCATTCCACATTTCATCGCTCCACTCTGTTTCGCTTTTTATTGTATACATAAATTCTGCTGCTTTTTTTGCTATGAACAGCATACCGTCACGGTTCTCTGAGTAGTTGTCCAGCTTATTTGAAATCACAAGCAGTCCATCATATATTCCATTTGGACGGTATCGATTCAACCGTTCACAGGCTTCCGGCATCAGAAAATAGTTTGGTTTATGTGCATGGAAAATTGACATCTTCAGGTTTTGGAGAAAATCCGCCTTTGCATATGCCGTGTCATCAAACAGCACCCCTGAATCAATGTACTTTGTATTGGATATCCGCCCTGTCCGATTCAGCAGCAGGCTGACAATATCGCGGTACTCATTGATATTATGAATACGGTTCAGTGCATTCTCTTTTCGACTGTCCGAAATATAATCCAAAAAGGCATCGGACACACCCTGACCGTCAAAAGAATAAACTATATCAACCATCCCCTCCGGCAGCATATAGGCGACCACTGCAGCCATGTTTCCCCCCTTTGAATGCCCTGCTACAGTAACATGGTCATACCCAGAATTCACCACATACTGCTGTGCACGCATCTGGGCTGGTGTCCGCGATGAAAACAGCCCTGAAAAATTATCCGCCCACTGGTAGTCACCGGCTGTTCCGCGGAAAACAACCATAGGCTTTATTTTGTTATCAGGGTCAACCAGTGTCAATGCGCGGAAGTCGGAATCTTCTTCATTCACAAAATTCTTAATTTGCATTGACATTAGTGTCTCTGACTGCTCAATTTGGTTAAGTACCTCTTCATATTCTTCTAAGGACATTTCTGCTCCTACATTTTTTCTTTTTTCTATAATCGATTCTTGATCTTCTTCTGCATTTTCGCCTTCTTTCATCGCTACTTCTGACTCTTCTTCTCCTGCATTTTCGCCTTCTTTCATTGCTGCTTCTGGATCTTCTTCCCCTTGCTCTTCCTCTTTTCCTTTATTTTCATTATTAATAATAATTGCGTCTGGATCTTGTTTTATCAACGCAACGACATCTCCCACTGTGAAATTATCACCAAGCTTTTTCCGTACTGATTCAATTAAGCTGGGTAATTCTTTTCCATAAATAAAAGTTACCATTCTTGCAGCATCAAGTTCACTTAATTCTTCCATATGCGCCCCCTATACTTACTCCTGCATTTCAATTTTTTTTCTACGTATTAAATCCACTGGAAACGAGTCCTTGTTTTCATAGACAGACTCTTTAACTTCAAGCCAGTATTGCTCCGATATTTCAGGATCTATTATCAAAAAATCCTCTTCTGTATATGTTTCACATATACAGACCCAAAGACGGCACCCGCTTCCTTTTACATATTCATTATAAAAATTGGTTACGATTTTCTCCGTTGCTATGTCAAGCTCTGTGTCCTCCAATCCCAACTCTGGCGGAAAAATAACAAAGATCCTGATTTCAGTCTGTATATTTTTTAATGCATCCTTAATCTTACTTTTTTCATAAATTCTTTGTCCAAAGATACCAGACCACAAAGGCGGAAATGTAATAATCTTACATTCTTCTTCTGTAACTTCCTTCCATTCTTCGCTCATCTCATCTCTGATTTTACTGCTGATAAACTTCCAACAATATCCATCCCTTATTTTCAGCACTCTGTTATCTTCTAATGACACTGGGTACACTTCTGTCCAAAAAGCATAACCATCCTCTTCATCTTCCCATGCTCTATATTCACACGTAAAATAATCGGGTTGCGCGAAAGGAATCGGACTTCCGTCGTTGCTTTTCGGCTTGGGATTCACACAAAATTTACGCCCATACTTTTCTTCCAGATAAGCCTTTACATCTTCTGGATAAGCGGCTCTTAGTTCTTCGTTCTGTCTTTTCTGCTCCACTTTTTTCCCCCACCAGTTCCTAAAGCAGGTAACTCCTACTACAATCGGGCATATTATGATTAGAATCATGCATATTGTGATTAGAATCTTCTTCTTTGCTCCCATACTTTCTCCTTTATTAGATATGTATTTTTTCGATCTATTACTTCGGCAGTTATTAATCGACTCATCTATTGTATTTAATATTTGTTTATATTCAATAGCCGAATCCGTATTGCTACGTCATTTTACTGTGCCCACTATTATATTTTCCGTTTTACAGATCAACAGCCTCCACACATTCCAGTTTTATTCCAAGCATATTACGTCTTAAAATACTCTCTGCCACATCAACGCGGATTATAACAGGCTTTTGTATGACGCCATCAACACGGAAAACTGCCTTCTCCCCAATTTTCTCTTTATCCAGTAAAATTTTCTTGAATGTCCCATCAGGATAATATACCGTATTATCTGCCAGACATTCCATGCATTCCAGCTCAAAAACCCAATAAGTGTGCTGTTGACGTTCTTTCTGGTCAGTTAACAATACACAGCTGCAAGGCAGATCGGGCACATAACTACAGAAAACGTCTTTCAGCGTTGTTGATAATAATGGAAGCGGAAATTCCAAAAAGTCCGGATATAAATTCTGGCTGCTGCTCTCAACCAGTATGTTATAATTTTTTCCTGTAAACTGTTTTGCAGACGGATAGAGCCTTCTTTCAATTCCTCTTGGTGAGCGCCACGCTTGAGGTATCTCTTCCCGTTTAATCGAAACTACATTTTGGAATTCCACATCTTGAGACAATAAAAAAAAGTCCATATTCATCTCCTTTACATTTCTCCGTCAGCAGACTACAATCTCCTGCCTCTGTTCTGGACTCAAATTGCTTATATACTGGTTCTCTCTGTCAAACCTCGCCCCTTTTAAGTTTGCTCCTGTAAAATCCGTATCCCATAATCTTGCCCCACAAAAATCCGCTTCCTGAAGATCGGAAAACCGGAATGCTGCACCAAAAAGCTTTACATTCTTCCATATAGTACCTCTCAAAAGACAGCTGTTCCATTCACTATCCATTGCATAACAGTCAGTAAAATTTGTGCCAGTAAAATCGCCCTGTTCAAAACGGCTCATAATCAAATATATACCACGAAGATCCAAATTACATGCCTCGGCATATTTATAGCATTTATAACAGCATAAATCTTCTTTCTCTGGATAGGCATTAATAAGCTGTTCCAAATTCAGTCCCTCATCATCCAATGGTTCTGTAATATAGACCTCCTTAATTCCGCTCTGATACTCCCCTACAGTAATGCGAAAGTCAGGCTCCAATTCCATATCGTTTAAAAAAGACGCCTTGCTTTCACGGATATAGTATTTTAAAAGGTGTTCCAGTGCATCCAGCAGCAGAGGAATGTACTCACTTTGCATCAATACCTGTACGTCATTTTTCGTAAGTACATTTTTATAATCCCCTAATAGATTTATCAGATGGTCCTCAAACTTCCACATTGGCTCCATCAATGATTTTAAATGAATCTCTTCCTTGACAGGATTTTTTTCCAACAAATACTCATGACCATATGCATACAGGAAAACTCTTCCCTGACGGAAAAGATAGTCACTCCTGAAAAGGCATAGATGGATACAAAAAAACGGACGGCTTTTGGCTTTATCCTTTATTCTCTGAATTGCGGCATCCATCTCCTGATTAAACAGTCCCTGTTGCTGCTGGCAATGTATATTCCAGCCTTTTAAGTCCTTTATACCCTGTTCTGACTGCTGGACGTAAAACCGATATAGCGCTTCTGCCCGATCCATCTTCATCTCTCAATTCCCCATTCATTAATTGGTATATATTTCATTTCCTTTGAGTTCAATCACTCCATTGTCATCCATATTGAGTTCAGCCTTAGCTCCACAGGATATACTAATGCCTTTGCCGCCTTTAATCTGAACATCACGGCCTGCACAGATAGATACATCTTGTACTGCATGTATCTTCATTCTGTTCCCTGCAAGAAGAGAAACAGTTCCGCTTTTATTTATTTCTGCCACACCTGCCCCATTTGCCGAAATCCGTACATACTCTGGTGTCCATTGAATCTCCATTCCCTGTTTGTTGCGAATGTATCGCCTAGTGTAATCCTTCATAAGGTCGTTTTCGATCTGGTTTGGTTTATATCTGCTGATTGAACTGGCCGCATAGGCATTTCCTTCAAAGGAGTCGGAAAACTGAATACGCACATAGTCCCCAATTTCCGGCATACAGTACCAGCCACTTCCATCCGCCGAAGCATAAACTGTTGAATACGGAAACCAACATGCCTCCCCATTGTCATTTCCATCTGCTGCTTTAATATTGACGAGAACCTGATCTCTGCTTATTTTCTGGACGATTCCCTCAATGTTTTTTCCTGTCAGAAATTTGTTTTCCTTTTTTTCAGTGTTCATTCCATTCCGAAAACACAGGTCATATGTTCCGCATAAGACCGCCTGCTGAAGTGTTATTGATACTTTCCGTACATATAGTTCGACTCCATGGAAACGTACCTTATCACCTAACCTCATCCAGTCTCGCCTGCTTTTGATCCGATACATATTCCCCCCATCATATATCATAGAGTAAGCATCGGGTTCCAAAATCTCCCTGCTGACAATCTCTTTCGGCTTCCCTGCGTAAAAGGCAGGATATGCTACTGTAGTATCTGGAATCAGCGTCTGTCCCGCAAGGGATGCTACACGCTTTAAAAATTCCCAGTCAGTTTCTTCATACTGCATCAAAAATGAACCCACTTCACATACACATTCATCTCCAATCATCACATCTGAATTTTTAGTATCGCAGGATACTGTCCGTATTATATCTTTTACCGTTGTATTTGCATTATGGAATGGACGTTTCTTCTTTTTCCCATCTAATAAACAAGTATGTGATAGTACTTTAACATCTACTATAATCTGTCCATCTGAATACTCCACATCCAGTTCTTTTAAAATCCCTCGAAACAAAACCATTTCCTGTGTTGTCTTTAATACAATTTCTGTTCTATTTGGAATCAAAAAAGTAAGCTGTTTCTCTTTTGACTCTGGAACTTTTCCATGTATCCACAAACTTCCATGTTCATTCACCTGCCCGTTCATCTCCAATGTATTAATTTCCTGAAATGGAATTTGTTCAACCTGCAAAATACCCTCTGTAATAAAATATGTTTCTTCTTCTCTCATTACCTCACCTCACCGAATTGTTTTTATCAATCTGCACAGCATAACTTTCCATAACATCATTTGTGATTCACAGAAACTGAAATCCATTATCACAGTTTGTCCATGTGCTAAAAACAAAACAGCAAAATTATATTGCTTTTCCTTAGGCATGGCATGAGAAGCCAGAAAATAATATACAGAACCAATATGTGACGCTATGACACCATCTTCTTCAATCTCTGTCTGCTGCTTAGATGACTTCATTTTTGTAATATAATCCGTTTTTAGCTTTTCGGGTTCAGGAACAGATGCATTCTCCACAAACCGAAGTGATAAAGCTATTTTTTCTTTATGTGAATAAAAATGCATTTCATGCGTCAGCTCCTCTTTTTCCTCCAATAAGCTATTTGGCAAAACCATTGTAAACAACCCATCGAAAAAAGAGCGTTCTGCAAATTCAATCTGATGCAACATCTGAATATCCTGCTGAATTTGATTCTGCCACTTTTTATGAATATCTTCAACTTGTTTTTCTGGTAATAATGTTGATGCCTTCCATTTTGCTATATACAAATCAAAGTTTGTCATCTTCTATTTCCTCCCATCAAAGAAGTAGTGTCAGATCATCAAAAGCTTATTGTCCTTTTCCGCCGTATGCTTCCTTCTGGTCCCTTTTGCCTCCTCAAGAATGCGCTTTAACGCATGATAGCTCTCTTCAGGGGTGTATTCCCTGTCCTTGTCCTGCTTCACATTCAGATAAGTTTTTACTGCATCATACGGCACATTTTCTTTCTGCTGCATGCAGCCCATGCAGAATGCACAGTCCAGTGCGTCTTGTGTCCCACAGCCAAGCATCTCTGCGGCAAAACACTTCAAAATCTGCGGCCAGACTACAGGATGCGCTTGCGAGGCATATGGCACATGAATGCGGTCTGCCGTATCAAATTCTGTCACGTAATCAAAAAAATCCACATACGCTGTACGCAGCCTCGCGCCCGTCTGGAGCTTAAACCGTCCAAGCTCTAACTCCCTCTCCGGGTCCGGCGCCTGTTCATCTAAGTAAATCTGGCCCCGGTATTCCTCATGCCCTGTTCCTGCCTCCTTATCTGAAAAGCAGACTTTTAAGTATGCAAGCCTTCCCTGTGCCTCACAGGAGATTTCAAAAGGTTCCTGCATGAAGTAGGGAATGCCCCTGTGAATCAGGATGCCCGGCTGGACGGCCAGTCTGGCAGGCGATGCCTCAAGCCCGCAGCCGCACAGGATTCCGTCGCTGTATTTCTGGTACTCAAGCGCAAACAGCATCCGTGGATAGTCCCTGAGATTTTCAAGCATTTCTTTTTTAAGCACATATTTTTTTTGAAAAATCGGATATATGTTTTGAAACATGACTCCCTGCCTTTCTTTGTCTGATCTCCTGCCTAACAGATGGCAGTCTCATCAATCCGCATTGTCTCCCCGATGTCTATAATTCCAAAATGATGTTCATAGAAAACCTCAACATGGTACCGGATATCCAGAAATGTGTCCGCCAGAAACGCGATGCGCTGTTCCAGCTTCTGTTCCTTTTTAAGCCCTGTATAGAGCAGAATCTCATCTGGATTCTCACGGCTCAGGTAGACGATGCTGTCGTCAATCAGCCCATGTACCATGTCAAGAAAGATGGGCAGGGCGCTTCCAACCCGGAAGCTGTTCAGCCAGCCGCTTAGAAGCTTCTCCTGCTCTTTTTTGTCCATGTCACAAAACACTTTGACCGCTGTCTCTCCAAAACCCCCGCGCATCACCTCGTCCGCAAGCAGTTTCTTGTGATAATCCTCCCTTGTCATTCCCCTCATGATGTCATTCTGCGCAAGCATATGGACTGCCGCATCCGTAAGGCTGTCCCTGAGTGCAGGAAATTCCGGCGGATCGGGTGGAAACATAGCTTTAAATATGGAATAAAAACGGTAGTAGGTATTGACTTCCACGTCCTTATCCAGCCACGGCTGGTTCAGGCATGGAAGCGAAAGCTCCATATAGGGACTACCATGCCGCGCATGGACAAAGCGGAGCTCCTGTTCTGGAATCTGTGCCATGCGGGCGCACAGCAGCGCTTCCCATAAAAACATCATGACAGCACACCCCCGCATTCATACTCTGGATAAATCCGCTGCACCTCGCTGGTAAGGAAGCTTAAAATATCCCTTTGAAGCCAGGGTTCCTTTACGCCCTTTTTGAAATACAGGACAAGTTTCATCTGGGCACTGGACACGCGTACCTCATCCTCGATAAACGGGTTCATGGAATAGGTCTCCCGGACGCCGGGAAAGCGCTCTTTGATCTCGCAGTCCTGATAGCACACATACTCTTCAAGGCCAAATCCCCGGATAAAGTGTGCAAGCTCTGTCCTTGTGCGGATATTCTGGTTCCATTTCCTCTGGTACTTTTCAGCGAAACTCTCTGCGCGGCCGTTTGGCATCAGCGGATAGGTAAAGCGGTCAATCCTGTGCTCTTTTAACGAGCGGAGCATATAGATGTCCCATTTCTTTGCCTCCCCCGCCGCGCTGATGATGCGCAGCCTGTCCTTTGTCTGAATAACGCTCTGGATATTCTGGCTGTCCTCTGCCAGATAGGAGTGTTCCGAACCGTACTCATGAAGCGAGATGTTATGTTCATAGCTGACATGGTCCTCACAGGGCGTCGGGAAGCCGATTCCGTCCAGCACCAGCTTCTGAATGTTCCATACAGGGACCAGCTCCTTCTGAACGATCCTGCTGTACTCTCCAAACTGTATGGACACCTCCTGAAGCTTTTCTGTTTTGTCCGGCTCCCCTTGAATCTTTGTGACCACTACGTCCGCCATCTTGTAGAGGTAGGGCGCATTGACAGTCTGCCACGGAACCCCGTTCTTGATAAACAGATGGTACAGTTCCTCAATTTTTTTCAGATATGCAGTGTTTCTTTGAAGCTGCACCTCGACCGCCCATTCCCTGCCCTCTGTGCGCAGCACACCCTGAAGGACCGGATTCTTCTCCCAGAGTTTTTGCAGCTCAAGATAGTCACAGCAGAGCAGGACCTTCATGAGCGGATAGGTCCCGCCGTCTTTCACAGTCTGTATAAGATCTCCCATGTCATAATGCTTATCTTCTAAATCTGCCTCTTCGATGGGGGAGAGGAAGTGGTGGGATTCATCGTAATACGCCCGCTCAATGACGCCTGTCTTTACCCTGTAACGGCTCTGGTCATAGCCAAGCTCATCCTGTACGCGCCTTTCCAGCGCCTCATACATCTGAAGGTTCGTCTCATACAGGTTTAAAAACACGCCCTCCATCAGTTCTTTAAATACAGTCCGCTCCGTCAGGGCGTCTATGGACTGTATCTCATTCTGGATCATTTCCTTCACTGCTTCCACGCTGTCTGTACGCGTCATTCTCATCCCTACTTTCTGCCGTCAAAGTAATTTAATTCCCATGTGTCGTCCTCAAAATCAAAAAAGGTTTCCTCTCCTTTGTAGAGCTGCTCTTTGTCCCTGAGCACCGGCAACACCACAAAGCCCCAGCGCTCCCTTGAAATCCACACAAAGAATTTCATCTCGCCCTCGAGGATAATGTCCGTTTCCTCCTGAATTACGGTCCCGGCATACAGCGCGTCAATCTCCTCCTGCGTGGTTTCTTTGAATTTAGAGGTGTCATAGGTGAAGTAATAGGTCTTTAACCGTTTTCCCTGTGCGTTGTTTAAATAAAGGTCGAGCTGGTTTCCTATATGGAAACGTGATATATGGCCGATGTGGTCCTCCGAGTCGAGGCTCTTGATCAGAATCTTTTCCTGATCTTCATGCGTATAGGCCATAATCTCATAGGGAAGGCTTCCTACGCGGTACTTCTCGTTCACCCTCATGTAGCCCAGCTTGCAGTTCATGAAGTAGGAAAGCGCCCCCTCAAGACAGCACATTTTCAGCTCCGTCCCCGCCGCGTCCTGCTTTGTCCCCTGGATTCTCTTTCCCGGGACATACTGTTTGAGCGCCTCTAAAAACAGGCGGGATTTACAGGACTGTCCTGTGAGCTTGATCATCTCGTATTCCGAAAGCGCCCCCTTTTCAAACTTTTGATCCAGAAAATTTTCCATAATTCTGTAGACATCAGGCCGGAGCAGCTCCTCAATCTCATTTAAATACACATAGAATCCCACCTGTTTATCAAGACTTAACAGCTGTCCCTCTCTGAAAACCGACAGCTTCCACCGGTCGAGAAAGATGCCCTCCCCTTTTTGGGTGGAGATTTTGATCTGGTAGCAGAATTCTTTTTGAAAAAACTGTTTCTTGACCTGTTCTGCCAGAAAGAACAGGCAGTAATAATTATTCTTTACAAGAAAGTACTGCTCCCTGCCCTTCTCCTCGTATTCTTTAAACCGGGTCGGAATCCATTTTTCCGCCATTTTATAGCGTTCTTTGAATGCCTCGTAGGCTGCTTTTCCCTCCCCGGGCTCCCCGATCACAAGCGGTTCCTTCTCCATCAGTCCAAGCTCCTGTGCCGTGCGCAGCTTTAAAAGCTGTAAAATCCTGTAGGTTAAGTTGTTTCCGCCAAAGTTGGTGTCCCCGTTTTCATACTGTGTTTCCAGATCAATGATATAGGACACCCTGTTGTTTTCGATGCAGAAACGCCCGGAGGTTAAGTCCGTCGTGCCTCCCCCGCAGTCAATGATGAGCGCATGGTACCACCTGCGCTCCATGTAGCCTCTCTCGTGGATGAGTCCGCAGATGCTGTGGAACAGGACTGCCATGCCTTCATCCAGCTCACAGTTAACGCTGTGTTCCGGGAGAAGCTCCTTGAACAGTTTCTGGAACTTTTTCTTCTGCCGGATCGGTGCAAGCAGCTGTATGCTTAAAAAACTGCATTTGAACTGCTGTCTGGCAAGCTCCATAAGGTAGTCAAAATAAGCTCTCAGCATCTCTTTTCGGGAAAACTGGTATTTATACCCGTTTTTCAGGATTACTGTTTCCACACGGTCTGCGTCGCTGACCCAGCGCTTGATGTCATGAAATACGACAACGTCCCCGTCATGGAAGTCCTGGCTGTCCGCCGCCTGTGCATGGTGCCCCATAAGAAGCTCTGCGCCGCCTCCTGCCTTTTTCTGCACGCCGACAATGCTTGGGATGATAGCACTTCCTCCCGCCGATGCAGTCCTGATGCTTCCATCGGTAAGACAGATTCCCATTGTTGTATTGCAGCTTCCAAAATCAATGACCAGCGGAAGGCCGGCGGGCTCGATCTGCCTTTCCTGAATGTCTAAAAGCGGAATCCTGACGCTTTCCATGTATCCGGGAAGTGAGACGCTCTTCCCGTAATAACAGTCATAGAGAAATTCAGATATTTTTGCGTCAGGGAAATACAGAATCGAAAACTGATGTTTTTCCAAAGTGCGTACAGGGACATCCTTTCCCTTGAAGAGATATGCATCTTCATGGGGTGCATCGAGATAAAAGCAGGTATACACCTTCATTGCTTCGTCAACCAGCAGGAGATTGCCGGGTATGAGCGCCCCGTCAGCTTCTGCGCGGTATCCGTCCAGTTCATTCATCTCTGTGTTCTGATAAAAGGTGATCGTCCCCGGAATGCTGACTTTTGGTTCTTCCACGAACTGTATGCCGCACTGGTCCAGGGCGTCCTGTATCCGCTCCAGCCCGTTCTCACAGGCATCCTGAATATGGCGGTATTCTTTCTGTCCCCGAAACCGCATAATCAGCCGGATCAGCCCTTCCCGGTCCGTGCGCTGGGCAGCTGGAATGACCAGGCGCTCTTTGCGGCAGATCTCCTGTAAGCGGAACACGGTCATCCGTTCCAGCTCGCTCTGTTTATAAGTATGGATTTTTTCTGTGCTTCTGTTGGGATTTAAATGATATGTGTACTGGCTCATGTCTGCTCTCATCTCTTATCTTTCGGAAATTTCTTACTGCTGTGTCTCTGTTTCCGTCTCTGTCTCCATCGCTTCCTCCACCGCCTCTTTGGCAGCTTCTTTGGCTGCCTCCATGACAGCCTCCTCCATCTCCTCTTTCTGACGGATAGCCTCTCTTGCAGCCTCTCTCTTTTCGGCTTTTTCCTCAGACTCTTTCCTCGCCGCATACTCCTCGTCCGCTTCCATGCCTGCCTGTGCGGCAGCAATCTTCTGCGCGATTCCTTCCGCAAGGTCCTCCATGCCAAGGCTTTTGTACAGCGACTGCGCCGTCTGGTAAAAGGTGATGGCTTCCTCATACAGCTTGTCTGCCAAAAGTGCGTTGCCCTGGTTTTCCATGTCCGCTGCACTCTGCTGGTCACTGGCTTTCTGCTCGTTCTCTATGGCAAGGCTTGCCACTTCCTCATTGATCTGTTCCTGAAGGCGCGCTTCCTCCTCCATTTTCTGCTGTTCCAGGGCTTCCTCTGCCGCCATCTGGAGCCTGAGCGCCTCTTCTTTTCCTTCTTTGTAATACAGGGCTGCGGACTGTTCCTTCGCCTCTTTATAAAGCGCGATGGCTCCTTCTAAGTTGCCGTATTCCTCCTTGTGCTCACCCTGTGCCATCAGGTCAAAAATACGGACATAGCCAATCGTGCGGTCCAACTGACTCTCGATGTAAGAAAGTCCTGCATTTCCGGTCTGCACGGACATTCCCCGCGCCGCTAAGTACAGCTCCTGCGCCTTCTGGTATTCTCCTGCTAAAAGCGCCTCATCTGCCAAAATGACCTGCTCTGCGAGTTTTGCATACTGGCTGGCTTCGTCCTGCTGTTTCGTCCGCTTTAATTTTTTTGCAAGCGTTCCCGCTTCCTTATATTCCTCTGCGGCTTTCTGGTAATTATTTAATCCAAAGTAGGCTTCCCCGCTGTCCATATACCGGAACATCTCCTGTGTTTTCTGGCGGTTGTTTTTCTGCCGCAGGTAAAGCATGGTTATGGTGACGGACACCACAAGCAGGATTGGAAGCACTGTCATCAGAATTTTTTTGACAGATACTGGCTTTTTTGGAGACTGGTACACTTTATTGACAAAAGTAACTGCCAGTGAGTAGTTGTCAATGCTGCGCTCCTCTTGGTTCTTTAATACAAAATCCTCTGTCTGCTCCAAAATATCTTTTGGTTCTTTTGCATCATTGGCAATCTGCAAGAACTCCTGCTCTGGGCATTGTTCCCAGACGCCTCTTGTCATAAGGGCAAACATGTCGCCGTTTTCGAGCTTCTTTTTGCGGGAGACCGCAATCTCCGGCAGCCTCCTCTCCCC
>OFGA01001198.1_pt1 | contig 18603 bp, 12 predicted proteins | sample 1521471 | NCBI WGS metagenome assembly OFGA01 (sample SAMEA3504086, study PRJEB24116) | mouse gut metagenome | biome: mouse gut; feature: mouse-associated habitat; material: faeces | place: Denmark | collected 2011
CGAAATATTTATGTCATCTTCTTCATCATCAAAGTCCAAAAGTAATAAGTAATCTTCCTTTGGAATCACCATCATTTTCTTAAGAGCCATTCTTCTCTTAAAAACTATAATGTCTTCTTAGTTAAAAAAAAAGGAAAAATAAATAAATATGATCTTCCTCCTTCATTTAACCCTCAGAAGCCGTAGGAAATGCAGATCGGGAGGTTTTTCCTCACATAGTGGCCTCTTGCGACTGAGATTTCCCTCCAGTCACACATCCTTTAACAGTCCAATAACCCTGATCAGAGCTGGTTATCTCTTCCAGGTCATTCAGAAGTGAACTCCTTCACAACCGCACCTTTCCTTGCTTGTCTGCTCAATGGGAAAAACAAACAAACAAACAAACAAACAAAAACAAAAACAAAAACAAAAAACAAAACAAAAATAAAACAAATAAAAAACAAAACAATAACAAAAATAAAAAACAAAACAAAATCAAACAAACAAACAAACAAATAAATAAAACGTTATCAGGAGAGACCCACATGTAGTACTCTGAGGACCCTTTGTGATGCCAGATGGAGAAAACAGGTCTCATCCAGGGATTTCACCCTTTGGCTGAATATACCCTGTGTATGCTGTCATGGAGTACCAGGCACCATTGATTAGAAGGGAGGTCTCAGGAGGTGGAAATGAGCTACCATCTTTAAGACAAATGATTTCCAGTTTCTAGGTTGATAAGCATTTGCAGACTTGAAAAAACATGAACAAATGTGTAACATGAAAGTACTGGAAATGGCACTACTAATTTCAACTGTAATATTTTTTGTTATTTATTTATGTGCATAAAAATTAAAATGTGTGTACTTTTTCTGTATGTACATACCCACAACAGAACAGTCCATGCTGTCCTAATAGATCAGAAGAGAACATCCAGATTCCCTACAATCCCTGGTAAACTCCCACCTCCACCTTCCTAGTACTGAGCTTGATTACAAGAGTGTGCTAGGATGTGCAGGCCCTCTCTCCCTCACTTATGTGCTTGGATGCCCAGCCCCTTTTTCTCCCTTATGTGCTAGAGTGCTCAGGACCTCTCTCTCACCTATGTGCTATGCCCTCTCTCACTTCTGTGCTAGTCTGCTCATGCCCTCTCTCTCACTTATGCCTCTATAGCCTACAGAGGCTAAAAGAGAGCAGTGATTCTCTAAAACTGTAGCTGTGCATAAATTGTAAGCCACTATGTGGGTGCATTGTGCCAGGTCCTCTTCATAGAACAGGTGCTTTTTGTTTGTTTGTTTGTTTGTTTGTTTGTTTATTTTTTGAGAGAGGGTTTCTCTGTGTAGACCTGGCTGTCTTGGAACACACTCTGTATACCAAGCTGGTCTCAGACTCAGACATTCTTGGCCTCTGCCAACCAAGTGATAGGATTAAAGACATAAAGCACCACTGCCCAAACAACAGTTGCTCTTATCAGCTAATTTTCCACTTTTCAACTAATCTAGTGTGTACTTCATGTATCTTTAGGGCATTTCTCCCATTTACTTTCAAGGTGGAGGGTGTTTCCACCAGAACAGGGACCCAAAGTGGGATCCGTGGCACCATGGCATGGGTGTTTATTGTTACATGCCAACATTGAGAAATCCATCAAGAATCATTGGAACAGACTTCAAATGAATCACTTGAAAGAATATAAACAAGAAAGGGGGGTAAACACAGACTGGGGGAGATGTATAATTAATCTGGTTTACCAAAGTTTTATTGAACCCAGTGATCTCTACTCTGATATTAGTATGTCCATAAGAGTCCTGGGAGGCATCATATATTCCCCAATGCTGAGCAAATCTTGAGATGCCAGTAAAAGAAGCCTTTACAACTGCTCCTCCCTGGATAAAAATCAAAGGATTGAAATCTGTACAATTGCCATTGACTCCCCAAAGCACCCACTTGTGAAAGGAATGCATTCTAAAGTCCTGAATGAAAAATCTCTTTTTCATAAAAAATTCATTCTTTGGGTCATCTGTCATGTTGGAAGAAAAGGAAAAAGTTTTACTCTGATCTGCCCAACAAGTGATGGAGGATCGACAATCAGACCAAGGCAGGATCAGACCTTCATCTTCCAAGACACAATGAGGGGCTATTTTTGGTTGGTGGGGACGTTCTTTGTCTGAAAAGTTAGGTGGTACAAATGTACCATTAACCCAAATTGCATCCTGCCAAAAGGTCCGATTTGTAAAGGTTATATCTACATTAGAAGTATCTTGGGTTGTGCTCACCCAACCTCCTCGGTGCTCATTAAACCTCCCTAAAGCTCAGGCTGGGAGGTTGATACAATGTCCTTGTCCATTAATTTGAAAACATAAAAAACCCTGTTCTAGTAAGGAGTGATTTTCTCCTAATGATAATAACGAGTTGGATCATAGGGTAAATATGGCAAATCCACTGTTTTATTATTAGTAAAGAATTTTGGAAATTTGGAAAATTTGGAAAACTATAGTATCATGGCGAACTGACATTGGTTTAGGGAAAGTCGAGAGAATAGCACATATCTGTTCACCCATTATACTAGGAACCTGAGACAAGTTCAGCATTGTCAGGATCAGGAACAGTCCTCGGGAGGTCAGCATCTTCTGCACCATCCTTGATGAATATCCTGCGGGTGAGTCGTTCCAGCAGCCAAAATGGGTTGTCTTCACTCTGTGGAAAAACACAAACAGCTCCCCAGGATCTGATTAAGATAGGATCTGGGCCTTTCCACAGACCAGTTAAAACATCCTTCTGTTTGACCATTTCTTTTGGTCTATCAGGGTCTGAGTTATGTCGCTCAGCTGCAGAACATCCCTGCTCGTCGTGATTCAAAAAATTAAGTGTAAAGAGTGACATAGATACCAATACTCTTGGCACTGAGGGCAGAGTCTCATCAACTCTCCCTTTTTGTTTTATAAGATAAGACTTGAGTGTGTGGTGGTCACATTCCACAATGCCTTGTCCTTGAGGTTTATAAGGAAGGCCAGTCAAGTGACTGACATCCATTTGATGACAAAATTGTTGAAATTTAGTAGAAGTATATGCTGCCCCGTTATCCGTTTTAAGAATTGTGGGCTTGCCCAAAGCACTCCACTCTTCTAGGCAGTGCTGTATAACATGAGAGGCTTTTTCCCCTGTTAAAGGTATGGCAAACATTACACCATTGCAGGTGTCAATGGAAATATGTAAATACTGATTTATAATGGCGATTGCACGTGGCACGCAAGCTCTTCTCAGCAATTGCTTGTGGCACGCACGCGATTGCTTGGGACATGGCACTACACAGCTGTCTATATAAAAATGAAAATGTAATTAAGGATAAAAGTGATACAGGAGAAATGGGTAACAATTCAAGGAGGAGAAGATAGGGATGAATTTGCTAAAACTCATTTATGTGTATGTAGAAAGTTCTTACCCAACAAATTTAAAACAAAGTAAGTAAGTAAGTAAGTAAGTAAGTAAGTAAGTAAGTAAGTAAGTAAGTAAGTAGGTAAGTAAGTAAATAAATAGACAAATATATATGTATGCACGTGCATATCCGATTGGTGTGTGTGTGTGTGTGTGTGTGTGTGTGTGTGTTCATATAAGCTTGTAGGTATGTCGCACCTGTGACTAGAGGAATGCAATCATGCAGTATCTTTCTTTATGTCCTATGACGCAATGTGTTGATTAGAATATCTTTTGCCCATAGTATGTGGCATTATTACAAGGTGTTGGCTTGTTAGAGGAAGTGTATCATTGTGTAGGCTTGCTTTTGTGTAGTGCTCAATCTCTGCTCAGAGACAAAAATCGATCCTCTTCCTTGCTACCTGTGGCCACAAGCTTCCTTCTGGTAGCCTTCAGACTAAGATATAGACCACTTAGTTCCTTCCCCAGCACCTCCTCTACCGGGGTGCTGCCATGCTTCCTACAAAGATAATAATGTACTGACCCTCTGAAACTGTAAGACAACATCATTTAAATTTTCCTTATAAGAGTTGCCTGAGTCATGATGTCTCCTCACATCAATGAAACCCTATGGAACATAGGCAGTATGTTAGACTGATTTTTAATGCTTACAAGATAATTGCAACCAGCCTGCAAGCACAAAGTAAAGATGATGAATGAGTTGCTGTATTTTTTGCTCCATCTACCCAAGGGACTTCAGACACTCCCAGATATGCTGGATTGCACCTGAATCTTACTACATCACTAGAGGTGTCCCCATCATCTTTGAGATCTGAGCAAGGAACTGTGGGACCTTTCTCATCTAAAGCAACTAAATCTAAGGAAACAACTGTAGGGTTTTCTGCATCTGCTCAGGGTACTAGGGGGCATTCCTTATCTGCACAAGCCACAGTAGGAAAGCCAATGTCTGCAAAGCAGTCTGTGGGAACTTTGCCTCCCACTCCAGGACCTTTAGGGTCCACCCAAATCACTCGGATCTGATCAGAAGCCTCTGGGAATTTCTTCCTCTTCACCAGGAACTCTAGGCTCTTCTTCTTCCATAGAGCCTTCTGGACATTGCCTTTCTGACCAAGCGTCTTTAAATCTGTCCACAACTAGGCAAGGGAGTGTACAAACTGTGCCGTCTTCTCCAAAGACTGTGCAACATCCAACTTATTGCCAGAAATGTATGAGGTTTTCTCCCCTTTCTGAACCTTCTGGACAAAGATCCCCAGCTTCCTCAAGGGATATTGGGCCGTTACTACCTAGCCAGAAATCTCAAAAATCCTTTTCATATTCACCAGCAGATGGGAAACACTCACCATCTGTACTAGGATCTCAGGAGCATCCTCTATCTAGTAAAGACTCTCAAGGATATGTGCTATCCTCTCAAAAGTGTAAGGACTTTTCCACAGCTGCAGAGGGGATTTTGCCTGTGCAAAGTTCTTTGTCATCCACACGAATGAATCTAGAACCTTCCGTAGATTCCACAGGGATATTGGTCATGGGACAATGTAAACACACAGAGACTACCTCGGGCCCTTTGCCTCTAGTGAGGGAGAATACAGAATCTTCTACATCTGCTTTGCCTACTCTAGGACCTTTGCCACCATCACCTCGAGAACCTGGTACACATTCATCTTTTACTCAAGGAGGTGCAGAAACATTCCCATCTAGTCCCGGGAACCTAGCACATTTGCAATCATCCCAGGGGCCTCTGACACATTCCATCTCAGCCCAGGCAATGACTCATATCTCTGGATCTGCTGAAGGGGCTCTACTGCATTCAGCTCCTTCCCCAGCAGTTTCAGAAACAAATGAATATTCTCCTTCTACCTGAGGGACTTCAGACACTTCCAGATGTGCTGAACTGCACCTGGATCATACTACATTATTACAGGTGTCACCATCATCTTTGAGATCTGAGCAAGGATCTCTGGGACCTTGCATACCTGAAGGGACTAAATCTAAGGAAACAACTGTAGGGTTTTATGCATCTGCTCAGGGCACTAGGGGTCATTCCTTATTGGCACAAGCCAAAACAGGAAAGTCCATGTCTGCAAGGTAGACAGTGGGAACTTTGCCTCCCACTCCAGGACCTTTAGGGTCCACCCAAATCACTCGGGTGGTCTCAGAGTCTTTTCCATCTGATCAGAAGCCTCTGGGAATTTCTTCCTCTTTACCAGGAACTCTAAGCTCTTCATCTTCCATAGAGGCTTCTGGAAATTCCCTTTCTGACCAAGGGTCTCTAAAACTGTCCACAACTAAGCAAGGGAGTGTAAAAACTGTGCCATTTTCTCCAAAGACTGTGCAACATCCAACTTATTGCCAGAAAGGTATGAGATTTTCTCCCCTTTCTGAACCTTCTAGACAAAGATCCCAACTTTCCTCAAGGGACTTTGGGCCATTACTACCTAGCCAGAAATCTCAAAAATCCATTCCATATTCACCAGCATATGTAACACATTCACCATCTGTACTAGGTTCTCAGGAGCATCCTCTATCTAGTAAAGACTCTCAAGGATATGTGCTAACCTCTCAAAAGTGTAAGGACTTTTCCACAGCTGCAGAGGGGACTTTGCCTGTGCTAAGTTCTTTGTCATCCACCCGAAGGAAAATAGAACCTTCGGCAGATTCCTCAGGGATATTGGGCTTGGGGCAATGTAATCACACAGAGACTACCTCGGGCCCTTTGCCTCTAGTGAGGGAGAATACAGAATCTTCTACATCTGCTTTGCCTACTCTAGGACCTTTGCCACCATCACCTCGAGAACCTGGTACACATTCATCTTTTACTCAAGGAGGTGCAGAAACATTCCCATCTGGTCCTGGGACCCTAGCACATTTGCAGTCAGCCCAGGGGCCTCTGACACTTTCAAGCTCAGCCCAGGCAATGACCCATATTCTGGATATGCTGAAGGGGCTCTACTGCATTCAACTCCTTCCCCAACAGTTTCAGAAACAAATGAATGTTCTCCATCTACCCAAGGGACTTCAGACACTTTCAGATGTGCTGGACTGCTCCTGGATCTTACTACATCACTACAGTTGTCACCATCATCTTTGAGATCTGAGCAAGGAACTCTAGGACCTTGTTCAACTGAAGAATGCCATCTAGAAGTGACTAAATCTAAAGAAACAACTCTAGGGTCTTCCACATCTGCTCAGGGCACTGAGGGGATTTTTTTATCTGCAGAAGCCACAGTAGGAAAGTCCCTGTCTGCAAAGGAGACTGTGGGAGCTTTGCTTCCCACTCCAGGACATCTGGGGTCTACCCAAAATACTCAGGTGCGACCAGAATCTGTGTCATCTGAGCAGATGTCTCTGGGAATTTGTTTATCTTCACAAGGAACCCTAGGTTCTTCATCTTTCCAAGAGGCTTTCGGACATTTCTGTTTTTCCCAAGGGTATCTAAAAGCCCAATTTTAAACAGGGGAATACACAAAGTGTTTCATTTGCTCAAGATACTTTGCATCCTCCAACTTCTTGTCAGACAGAAGTAGGATTTTCTCCAACTGCCCATCATTTTGCACAAAGATCCCCAGGTTTCCCAAGGGACACTCGAACTTTCCTACCTAGCCAGAAATCTCAAGAAACCTTTTATCCTACACCATCAGTACTGGGTGTTCAGGAGCATCTTGTATCTACTCCAGAGGTTCTAGAAGCTTTGTCATCTTTTCAAAAGCACAAGAAATTTTCCAGGGCACAAGAGGGAACTTTGCTCATGCAAAGTTCATTTTTCCCCAAACAAAGAAATCGAGAAAATTCAACAGATGCCACAGGGATATTTGCACAATATGAAGAGTCACACAGTGCTTTAGGCCTTTTTCCACAAGTGAGGCAGGCTGTAGCATCTTCTCAGTCTACTTCAGCAAATCTAGGAACATTGCCACCATCATCGCCAACACCTGGTAGACATTCCTGTTCTGACCAAGGAGGTGCAAAGACTTTCCCATTTGGTCAAGGGTATCTAGCACCTTTGCAATCTGCCCAGGGGCCTCTGAAACTTTCTATCTCAGCCCAGGCAATGATGAATACATCACAATGCTATGAATGTTCTCATAATCCTCTGGGTCTTTCATCCTCAGAACAAAGGACTCCAGGATCTTCTGATTCTGCTCAAGGAGGTGTGAGTCCCAGTCTCTGCACAAGGGGACCATACATCTGTCCACATGTCCACAAAGGTCTACCCAACATTCTACATCTTCCAAAAGGTTTTCAAGTCCTTCTTTACATACACAAGGTATAGGAACTCACTCCACATCTACACACTACACAGTAGCAGACTCACCATCTTTACCAGTGTGTCAGGGATATAACCACCCTGCTCAAAATACAGCAAGGATTTTGAGATCTGACCAGGGATCTCTGAGGATTTCAGCAAATACACAGGCTCTGTAGAAACATTGCTGCCTCCCCAGGGGGCTCTAGGATATTCATCATTTGCATGAGGAGCACAAAAATTTTCAACAGCTACCCCAGGACATGTGATATCCAATGACTCACCTCTGGAACTTGCAATTTCTGCCCAACTTAGTTCCTCACTTTCTTCCCTAAGCCTTTTGGATCTTCCCTTTCCACAGAAGAGCCTTTTGACCTCTCTAAACCTACAGAGGGACCTTTAACTTCATTCCAGGGACCAAATGAGTCTTTGAATTCTCTACAAGGGGTTCAACAAACAGATCCATCTGCTTCAGATCCTTCAGGATCTATGCATTCTTCCAAAGGACCCATGGTAATTTCTTTATCTGATCGAGGAACACTAGGATCTATATCATCTGCCCTAGAGCCTTTGACATTGTCCCTATCTGCTCAAGGGAATCCAGGACATTTGTTATCTGTTCAAGAAGCTGGAGGCCCTTGGCTGTCTTTATAGGGGAACCTGGAAGTTTGTACCTGTACACATGGCAATCCAGGAATATCCAATGCTTCATCACGAGCTTTGGAAATTTCAGCATCTACCATAGTGAGTCTAGGACCTTCTCCATCTGTCCAATTGGATTTGAAAGAGTAACATTCTGTCTTAATGTCTTGGAGACCTTCCATGTCTGCCCAAGGTGTACTAGAAACATCAATATCTTCCCAAGGGCTTACAGAAACTTCCTTGTTACCTCAAGAGCCTCCAGGACACTGGTTGGAAAAGGAGGCTTTAGGATATTTACCATCCAATCCAGAAGATCTTGGACTTTCTGATTCTTCCCAGGACACACTAGAAATATGGGCATGTATGCAAAATAGTACAGAAATACCATCTGTCACCCAAGAGGTCATAGAATCTTTGTCAGCCACACAAGATTCTCCCAAATTACCAGCTCCTTCACCACTTAGTCCAGAGACAGAAGAACCTCTGACATATACACAATCCATTTCTAAGAGTTCAGAATCTGTGCCAGGGACTCCAGAAGCTTTGGCATCTGTGTTAGGGTCTCTGTGTCTTTTGAAACCCAATGAAGGTGCTCTGGGCCCTTTAGTATCTGAACAAGGGATCCTGAGAACACCAGCATTTCCCCAGGAAAGTCTAGAACTTTCTCAACCTGCCCAGGGGCCTCTAAAACCTGTGACATCTCACCAAGAAACCGTGGATACTTCCTTTTCAACAGAGTTTCAGGGACTGTCCCTTTGTGCAGAAGGGGACATTATTCCTACCCCTCCTCGTGAAGATGGATGGAGAAATTTCTCTTATCTCAAAAAGAACCCTAGACGTTTGAAATCTAACCAAAGGATATTGAAACATGTCCCAATTCCTGAAAGGGATATCAGATACTGCCTTTCAGAACTTGATGCCTTAAAATGTATCTCTTCTGCCGTAAGTAGCCTCACATCTTCCAAGTATGCAGAAAAGGAATCCAGTCCTACCTCTACTCCTCAAAGGAGCATCTCCCCCTTAAAATCATCTCAATTGAGTTTCAGATCTAGTATTCTTTGTAAAAAAGTTCTCAGTCATTCTCCTCCTCCAGGAGATTGCCCCACACCTTCTAAATTGAGGAAAACAAGACCAAGCCCTTCCTCTGTAGATCAAGAGGGCCTGAAATATGTGCGCTCAAAACATGCGGGCTGGAAACACTGCCATTCTTCCAAAATTTGGGTAAGAGTTTGCAAATTTAAGAAAGAGGTGTAAAGCTTAAAACTATGACTAACATAAACTTCACCACTTCTGATTCTGCTAAAGGAGCCTGCAGATGCTCACCATCTCATGAGGTGGGCCTCAGAAGTCCCCTACCAAGCCAAGGCATTCACAGACCATCTAAGTCTACTGAAACCCCATCAGAAAAAGCCCCTTCTGACCAATGGGACACCAAAGCTTCCAATTCAGAGCATGAGGTTGATAAGCCATCCTCCATCCTTACAGAAGTGTGCATGCGAACCACTCTTTCTCATGAAGACAGCCTCAGGCATCCCACCTTCCTCATGAGATTCCCAGACACGCTACTTCTACCAAGAGAAAACAGAGGAAAGCCTCTGTTACCCAAGGAGCCCTGCAAGCTTCCCCTACAGATCAAGAATGCATTGAGTCATCTCCAGATGGAGACAGTCCCCATAGAGGTGTGCAACACTCATCATCACCCCAAGAGGATATCAGCCATTCTTTTTCTACTAAGGAGGACTCAAAACATATTCCTAATGTCCAAGAGGGAGAGAAAACTTCCAGAAGTGCCAAACGGGAGCCCATAGCTTTTGTGCCTATCCTATGGGCATTCATACCTCCAAAAGGGAGTACCACATTCCCTTTTGGAACATTCCCTGTTATGCGAAGATATGACAAACATACAATATCTCAAGCAGAGGATGTGGTACCTGCTCTCTCCTGTCCTTGGAGAGACCCATCATTACAATATGAATTTGGGTTCCCCCTTTGTGACCATTCTGTCCTAGGAGGCCACAAATATACACATCATTTGAAAATCAATCTCAACAGGATCGCACTGCAAAAGGGGAGTTGTAGTTCTTTCCTCTTCCCTAAAGGAGGTGTCGGACCTTCTCAATCAGACCAATGTGGACTCAGACTTTCCAGTTCTCACCAAAGGGACACTGGCTTTGTGATCCCTGTTTCAGAAAGGCTCAGAATGCTTCAGGCTGAAATAGGTGGCCCCTCAAATGCTCCATCTAAGAAACTGGGCCTCACCGGTGCTTTTTATGACAAAAGAGATATCGAAAATGCTCTAGGAGGCTTACGACTTACTCCTTGCTTCTGACTTCCTCCTTCTGCCCAGGGACACACCAGAGCTTCCCAGCCTGCCAAACGGAACCTGTAAGGCAGTCCATCTCAAGAGGGTGGCCTGGGCCCTACTCTCTCTTACTCTGGCATTTTCAGTTCTTTTTTGATACAGAAGCTGCCCTCATATTTTCCCTTTCTATGCCCCTTATGAACAACATGAATTTAGAACTTTTTCTTTTCATCAACTGTATATCAAACTTACAATTTCCACTCCTAGCTGCCTCAGATGCACATTGAAGCCTCATCTATGCCCCTGTGACTAAAAGCAGGACAAGAATCCCCTTTCTGATTAAGATTAGCTCACAATTGTATCCAGAAGAATGTGCTATATAATTTTCACCTCATGGAGAGTATTATGTGATTCTTCTGAACATTGAGGACCTAGACCTACCTACTAGATCTGATCTAGTCCATGAAAAATCCACTCCCTTGATCTAAGGTGCACCAAGTGCTTCTTATTCTGATCCTCTGACCTAATTACCCCTGTCCAAGGATCAGGACCCGGGTTCCTGAAGTCTCAGAGCTTAAGAGTAGCCAGCACGTTAATGAACCCAGGACATAGACATTAAGCTGACCAGCAAAAATGAGAAAGCCTTGCCATTTTTAGAAGTAGGCAGCAGATTTATCAGGAGAACTAGCTGGGAAATGTCTCCTAGCACACTGGAGATTGATTAAGCTGTTGCATGGCCTGCATGATTTGTGTGTTCTAGCTTCCCAGGAAGTCTCAATCATGAAATATTCAGGCCTTCTCTCCTCTCCACATCGACCCTTGATCTTGTACAGATACAATAGTCTTTGGCATTTCTACTTTCCCCAACATGGTGTGAACCTTTCTGCCTCTAAAGGATGGCATCCTTTATAGATTGTTTGTGGATACATCAACATTATCACTCTGTCAATGGGTCCTCCAAGTCCTGTTTCTGACACACAAACCTCAGAATTATCCCTTCAGCACCAAGAAGACTCACACTGTCCCCCCATGCTTGAAGTGGAGCTTAAATCACTCTCAGTGGCTCAAGGAGTCATCAGGTACACTTTGTCTAAATTAGGAATTCAAAAACACTCCAGGCATTCTTCTCTGGTAAGGTTCAGACCTACAGCTTAAGAACCACAGATCTTCTAAACTACTGTATGGACCAAGGGAACTTCTGATATGCCCATTCTGAACCAGGGATCCTCAGATCATCCCCAATAGCCTAAGTGACCTTCATCTTACCTGTCTAGAACCAATGTGCTGGGGCTGGAGAGATGGCTCAGCAGTTAAAAGCACTGACTTCTCTTCCACAGGTCCTGAGTTCAATTCTCAGCAATCACTTGTTGTACCACAACCATCTGTCATGGGACCTGATGCCACCTTATGGTGTGTCTGAAGACAATGACAGTATACCCACATACATGAAATAGAACCTATGTGACTCACAACTTACACCAATAACTCAAGGGGGATTCAGATGTAACCCCCGAAATCAAATATGTTAGAAACTCCCCAGTATTGAAGGCAGCATTATCATATGAGAACCAGAAACCTCAGAATTTCGTTAATTTCCCTCAGAATTACCACTTCAGAACAAAGGTGTCACATAGGTCCTCAATAACTGAAGATGCCCTGATACATATGACATGATAAGCAAAGGACTTATCAACAGACCCCAACAACATTTTAAGAAAGCCACAAAGTTGGCTCTTTTACTATCAGCATGCAATAGCATTGATGAAGTTACAATGGGGACTCAGATGTACCCTTCTAGACCCAGGATAATTTATACCTCCAGCATAAATATCAACTCCATCACGTCAGGCCCCCTCAGATGTAAAGTATCCCATAACTTCAAGGGGGCTGACACCCAGTTGGTTTATCTTTTGAAGAGCACCTAAACCTTGCTTCCTCTAACCATAGTATCCCCTGACATTATGTGTATGCCAAAGGGGTCAGCTGACCTTGAGTAAAACGCTTTATTCTTCCTCCTTCTGCACTGGAAGGGTCTGAGACATGCCTCTCTGATGAAGCAAGGTATAGAACTGACCTTGTGAGTGAGAAGTTTATCTCAAATATTCAGGCTCAGCTCTAGTGTGCTTCAGGCTGAATCCTTGGTACCAAGAATACACAAGAGTTTCAGTCTTTGTTCATGGTGGAATCAGGTCTACCACTCAACTAAGAGCTTCTCCCTCAGACCTTATTGGTTAGGGAATACACTTTTGACCACCAAAAACAAACAAACAAACAAAACAAACCTCACAGAACTCCAGAGTCAAGTCCCATGGCCAATGTATAAAAACCTCAGCCTGGATCCAAGGCTCTCTTTAAGCTGGTCATCAGAAAGGTAACTGTACACTACACCCACACCTGTGTGCTTTGTTGTAAGTTTAATAGGCAACAAATCCAGGGACTTTGAACCAACTTGTCAGAAGAAACCTCAGATTGCTGTCAAATCTTCATGGAGTCCTAAGAGATAAGAATTTTTTAGAGTTCTCTGAAGATGTGGAGGCCTGGAGTGCCTGGAACAAACTCCTCTACAGAAGGTGAACAGGGCAACTCCCCTACTGTCCAACAGGGTTGAGGGACTTTCTACTTTCCAAACCTATAGTATTTTCCTTCCTGTGATGATCAAGGTCATAAAATGTACACCTTTGATGCAATGGGCAATCATAAAAATCCCTTCCGTTCAGGAACCCATGGGATATTTTACCTCTGACCAAGGAGAATTGCTCCCTCTGCTCAAAGTTCACAGAAATCAAGAGGAGGAGGCCAATCCTGGAACCTTATGCCACTTCCTTGAGTATAGTCACATGACATTGTGTGAAATCATCATTATAACTCAGTTCTGGTTGGTTGAACATAATTCTTAGGAGGCAATCATGCTGAGGATACAATCCGAAGCTTTTCATGAATCATGGTATCTATATTTGGTGCCTTGCTAATTCAGCTAAGGATATGGATACCCCAGGCTGTGAAGAACTGTCAGAAGTTGTGGCAATGCTAGGACCTCATGAGCTAAGGTAAGCAATTTAATTTTTGCTCAAAATATTATGGGGAATTTTATACTCTGATCATCTCTCCTGTTACAAGGATATCAGCAACTCCTTTCTCCCCAGGGCTACTCACTCCTTCTACCTTTACTTAAGGAGGCATCACATATTCCTACTGAAGCAAAGGGAGCCTCAGATCATACCAGTTTGTCCAAAGCAGGCTTGGACATTCATTTAGGTCGAGGAATCCCACAGAGCTTGCTGATATTATGGACTGAACCTTAGATGTTTTTCCTAATGTTTCTGAGACTTTTCCTTCAGTTCAAGGTAAACTCTAGGTTCAAAAAGGTTTCAATGAAGAATCTTTGACATAGATACTCTGTCAAGGAAGAATCTTTGATTTTATCTTTGAATTAGGGAAATATAGACTCACCCTTAAATTTGACCGGGGATTAATACAAATTCTGCTGCTTATGGAGCCTACAGAAAAGCCACTGACATGAAAAACTCAAGCCAATGTTCTTTTTTTTTCTTTTTTTTTTCCTCAAGGAAACTTTAAATCAACTTCTCTTGACTATGCTTACCTCAGAAAATCCACTTTTATCCATAGAACCATGAGGTCTATTCCTCTAGGAGGTCCTAAAGTTTCCCTTCAGACCTGGATGGCCAGGCATGCTCAAATAAAAGAAGGGATGCCAAACACTCTGAAATGATGTCCTGGGACATGACAGTAATTATATGAACCCTAATCTAATTTTTAATTTTAAGCCTGTCACTTGAAATGGATCAATTCCATTTTGGTGCCTATGCCTGGGATGCTGCTGTACAGCTTATGGAGAACATAGAGCTAGAGTTTACCAAACAATTTGAAAGAAAACTGCTCTGATTGTTGGCAAGCAAAACTCAAAGTCTCAGAACACATGGGTATTCTGGACTATGAGGACATTTGCACTTGATAAGTTATTTTTGACATCTTCCAATTCCCAAGGTAAACTTTTGTCTGAGGGATTCTGTGACCTTCCTTCTCTTCCTTATCCACCCAACACGTTCTCTTTCTCAAAAATGTCATTCAAATATATGAAGTATATATGTGAATGTATACTTCAAAGTAGTTTTATACCTAGCTGGTCAGCCATATTTCCAAAAGTGACTCCTTCTGTAAACAATGTACCCTAGACCATTCTGGTTTGAGGTCCCATAGTCCAAGTTACAAATCAGAGCAAAGTACCTGTGCCATCTGCCTTTAGGCAAGTCAATAGAAATGTAATAACTTCATTAATTCTGCCTAGACCTGGATAGATGAACAAAGTCGAAGAAGTATACTAGCCAGCAACAGTCATTGAAAGCCTTTGGAAGAAAAAAAATATGTTGCTGCCATGTCTCTTCTGAATGAACACAAACTATGAAAATACAAACTCTGAATAAGAATTGGAAACTTATGATCATGCCTGGAAACATTCTCCACTCTATAAGGTACCAGGGACCTTTACCTTTGACAGAGGTGTATATGGCAATTTCACATTCTGCCTCAAGAGGAGTCTGCCCTCCTCTTTCAGGAGGGCCTTCGAGATTTCCTTTTTTACATGGGGCCCACATTTCCCCATGGTAACTCATTTTTTTCTCACTACACTGAATAGAATGTCAGAACTCTCCTAGGGCTAACATTGCCTTAGACCCTATTGGTCAAATGTCGCCTAAAACATGTATTATGCCTTATAAGGAATATTCCTAATCCTACCAAGTAGCTTTGAATCATTTTTCCTTAAAGGGATGTCAGACCATAAGAGACTTATACCACTCATTCTACATAAAAGAGAATCTAACATTCCCTGTCTTCCCAGTAGGAATCTGGGCCTATTGTCTACTTCAATTCACCAAGTGGATTTTAGAACTTCAGTTTCTACAAAGGGGGTCCTGGGAAATCAAAGACTATTGAAAGGGCTCTCAGAACTAGCTCCTGTGTCAAAGGGGCGTTTCATACATCTACTCTCTGTACTAGGACACTTCAGGTCCATCTGTGCAATTATTGAACCACCAGAGATTCTCTTCTGGCTGTGCCTCGCAAATACCCCTATTAACTAAGTTTGCTTTAAACATATCCATACAATACATACACGACCAATGACACCTCACATTTTCTATCCTTTTAGATCATAGGACAGAAAATAGAAATCTGAAATTGGCTCTCATATCCTGTGCCTCAAAAATGGTCATCAAAATGCACCATTCCTATCTCTTATTCACAGATGTGTGCAGCTGAACACAGCCTCGAGGAAACATCAATGCTTGCATAACTACTTATGCTGGGAGATTGTTGTGACCACTGACTGGACTCTCAAAGATGTTACACAGGGTATGCATATGGGGGAAATACTTGGAAGCTAGTGAGGCAGAGTCTGAACATTCCTCCAGTACCCAATGAAGCCTAGAAACTTACCCTGTTGACCATGGGTGAACTGGATATTTCTGACCTGCAAAATATGACTGGGGACCTCTACTTTAGGAACTAAGACATTCACGATTTTTTCTCTGTTGAAGGTGGTCTTGGAACTTACCATTCTGAGAAGAGGTTCTCATAACTCCTATGTTCCCAGGATTCCTCTCACACTCCTTGTTTTTTGAAGTAGCCAAGAGAACTAACCTGGGTGAGGCTGAGTGAGGTTCAGTCTTTTCCTTCCCCCAAAATATGGCCTTGGATCTTGTCCATTTCTGCAAGGGAAGGGGGCATTAACCACTGTGTTTGACCAAAGGAAGGTCCCACTATTCTTTATTCCTAAAATGCTATTAGATATGCTCTTTTGAATAGTAGTGCATGATGCCTTGTATCCTCAAGCATTCACTTATGACTTTGAACTATATCAAATGTATATTCTCTAATTAAGTAAGATTCAAGCCTTTCCCTTTTATAAGGATGACAGGGGAAATATATTGTTTTTCTCTGGTTTGTGGTCCCAGGTCCTATATATAGAATTATTGACTGGATCCTATGTTATGCTTTGCAATCCAATTGAATTGTTGTTGCCTATATATGTACATATTAAGACAAACTGAAGGCGGCAACCTAGCCAGGGACAGACATCCAGGCTGTTTGAAAAGGCTTGGAATGTTCTCTGAACTCCCTCAGACTAAACACAGGATGTGAAACTTTTACCAACTAAGGAAGATTTGGAAGCTGAAGAGCAGTGGAGGGACTTCCTTTACTGATCAAGGTAAAAGGGACATTCATACATAACAGGATGTTGCATGGCACTTACCCCCTCTCCAAGGTTTTTCTAATGCATACCATTGTACCAACCAGGTCTCATTATTTTCTCTTACTCCTAAGTGCCCAGTACTTCCTCTCTTCCCAAGTTACCTCAGTTCTTTGTTTTGTTTTGTTTTTCACTGAAGAGAATGTCAGACATTCCTCCTATGACTAAGCCTCCTGCAGACCTTCTCTATTTGCCCAAGATTGTCTAAAGTACTCATTTAGTAGAAATACCCTCAAACTTTCAGTTTCGTTGAAAGTGGGACTCAGTCATTTCTCTTGTGACAAAAGATGTCCCAAACCACTGCCTGCCAAATACAAAAGTGGATGCTCACAGTCATCCATTGGACAGAGCATAAGGTCCTCAATGAAGGAGCCAGAGAAATACCCAGGGACATGAAGGGGACTGAAGCCCCATAGAAGGAACATCAATATGAACTAACTAGTACCCCTCCCCCAGAGCTCCTTGGAACTATGCCACCAATCAAAGAAAACACATGGTGGAACTTGTGGCTCTAACCACAAGTGTAGCATAGGATGGCCTAGGAGGTCATCAATGGGAAGAGAGGGCCTTGGTCCTGTGAAGGCTCTATTCCCCATTATAGGCAAATGCCAGGGCCAGGAAGCAGGAGTAGGTAGGTTGGGGAGCGGGGGGAGGGAGAAGGCATAGGAGATTTTCAGAAGGCAATCTAGGAAAGTAGATAATATTTGAAATGTAATTAAAGAAAATATCTAATTAAAAAAAGATGCCCCAGACTAAGTAAGCTTTATGCCATTCCCACTGAAAAAGGTAGAATGATGTCCACTCACATGCAGTTCATTGTAGTACAAAAGGGGGCTATAATTACCTCCTTCAACCTCAAGGAACATAGACATCTAATTGCTTGCCAAGGGTGTATGTGTCATGGAGCAATGATGACAGAGACCTCAGGTTTGGATCCTATGGCCAAGAGGGTCTCATTTATTATACCTGTAGTCATAGGAGTTTCAGATATAGCCTCTTGGGATGCCCAAGAGTATTCTTTCCAAGGGCACCTTAAACTTGACTTAAACTCATATTACCTCAGTGCCACTCTCTATTAGAAAGATTGCAAGGCAAACACAATTGCAACTTCACAGTGGGCTCTCACATGTTTCTGAGTGTAGGGCAGAGGGCAGAACATAGAAAGAAAACTAATATGCATGTGATCTTCCTAGAGTTAGGTGTCAGAAATGGTGTGTTCCTGTCTCTCAGTTATAGATAGGTACAGACAAATACAACCTCAGGTCAGACAACCACTCTCCCTGTTGGAAGAGTGTGCTGATTGTTCCTTGTATTCTTCCCAACAGTATATACAATATATGGATAATGGAAGGTGGGGAGACTAGATGGAAGCAAACTATGCACTACCATTCTGTTCTCCCTCTACCCAAGATAAACTAGATTTTTCCCTTTTGCACAATGTGGTGACTTGATCCTGCTACTTGGTTAATCATGGCCTGAAACTAACTAACTTACTTTCTCTCTCTCTCTCTCTCTCTTTCTCTCTCTCTCTTTCTCTCTCTCTCTCTCTCTCCCTTCCTTCCTTCCTTTCTTTCTTTTTCTTTCTTTCTCTCTCTCTTTCTTACTTTCTTTCTTTCTTACTTTCTTCCCTCCCTCCTTTCTTTCTTTCTTTCTTTCATTCTTTCTTTCATTCTTTCTTTCTTCCTTCCTTCCTTCCTTCCTTCCTTCTTTCTTCCCTCCTAAATTTCTTTCTCTTCTTTC
>OFGA01001200.1_pt1 | contig 18571 bp, 24 predicted proteins | sample 1521471 | NCBI WGS metagenome assembly OFGA01 (sample SAMEA3504086, study PRJEB24116) | mouse gut metagenome | biome: mouse gut; feature: mouse-associated habitat; material: faeces | place: Denmark | collected 2011
GGTAATTCCTTACTGGCTGTAAGGGATATTAACCATAAATATATTGTAGTAGGAGGAATTCAAAATGAACACAATTAAAAGAAAAGGTTATACGGTAGAAATTGGGTTAGAAAGATATGGATATAAAGGATATTCCGTTGAATGTACATATCTTTATATCAAGAAAGAAGAAAAGTATCTATTGCGCATGGGATTAAAGTGTAAAAATATGGATGGCTGCCGATTCGAAGTTGCACCGCTTGATTTATATGATATTGATGCACAGTATATCTCTGGTACAAAAGAAACTATCTTGGATAATATCGACAGAATTGTAGAATATGCTGCTACTCACGAAGACGAGAATCACAAAAAGTTCTTTGATAAGTATACTGAGCAGATTGATTATATGTATGAATGCTGTGAGCGTGGTAATGAGTGTCTTGAAGAAGAAAGATTTGCAGATGCTTCATAAAGCAGATTACAAGTATTTTACGAAAGCCCGTCAAGCAGCTACTATATCCGATTATACAAACATACATGTTGGCTGTGTAGCTGTCTACCAGGGAAATATTATAGGGATTGGGTGTAATTGTAATAAGACACACCCCTCCCAGAAATATTACAATAGATATCGTTCTCGCAATCATTGTAAAAGGGATGAATTACTGCCAAAGTTACATGCCGAAATTAATTGTATCAATTCCATAAAGAACCTGGATATACATTTTCATAAGGTAAAACTATACATATATCGCATCCGGAGAGATCAGCCATTCGGGTTGAGTCGTCCATGTCCTTCCTGCATGGCTGCTATCAGGGATGTGGGAATCCGGGATATCTATTATACAACAAATTATGGTTATGCATATGAACGTGTCGGGTCCGTGGAAGGAGGCGCTGCATAAATGGCTTGTAAAATATGTGGCAGAGAAGACAACCATGCATCCGGATGTCCATACTATTCTCCCGGGAAACCTGTGTACTACTGCTCTGCCTGTGGTGAAGGGATTTATGAAGGAGAAGAATATATTGATAACCATGACGGTGAATATCGACATTACGATTGCTTTTGTGGAATGAGGGATCTGTTAGAATGGTTGGGTTATGATGTGAAGACTATGGAGAATATTGAGGTGACATATGAGATGGATTAGTAGATTTGTAAAAAGAATATTGGGAGTATATGAGCCTGAGTTTGAGTATTGGGTAAAGACAAAGGATATTAAAGTACCTGATAATTATAAAAAAAATAAGATTAGGGAAAAGAAATGGAAACGCAAGATAAGATACTATCTTAGGACTGGAAAATTGGAATCTAAGATTTTATTGGATAAGGATTTCAATTTGAAAGATGGATTTAGCAGTGTAAAGATTGCTTATCTGAATGGGATTGATAAAGTGCCGGTGTATTTTGTGGATTGAGAAGGAGGTTGATTATCTTTGATATTAGGGAAGCATTATATGAAGAAATACAAATATGAAAATATTATGTTTTACCTTTATGAAAACAATATAAATAAATTAAAAGAAAATTTATTAGAGCATTTTGATGAGAAAAATTATAAAATCAATATCAATTTTAAGAAAAATGAATTTATAGAATTAAACATCACTCACAACGATTTGATTGTCAATATACACTTTACTTATACACAACGTTTTTTTAAAAACTGTTATGAACTTAATGATGGGTATAATGCGAATAAATTTAAGGGAAGTAAAAAAGTATTATCAACAATTTATGAAGTTATTCGGTTATATTTTCCTATTATAACAAAAAGAGAACCTTTATATTGTCATTGTTGCAACAAACTAATTGGATATATATTCAATGATTTTGATTATCCGAATAATGTTACTCCTTTAATTACAAATAATGAACAAGATAAGGATCTATTATATGACGGTTATGACGTTAATTTCTGTGAAGATTGTAAAGAATATTTTTGCGATGATTGCATAACTGTGGATGAATATATAGATGGTGTATTATGTGATGAATGTTTTAACAAGTTTCTTGACAAATATGATACAAGAACAGAAATAGAAAAAGAATGTGATGAAGACAATTTTATAAAAAATTGGGCTCATTGTAGATATGAAAATTCTGATGATGATGATGAAAACGAAGATGATATACCAATGTGTTCAGAATGTGATCATTATTATGAGTGCCTTGACGATGCAGAAGACTCTGCTGATGGCTATAAATTATTCTGCGATTCAATCGTCGGCTGTGGATATGACTCAATGGAAGAGTTTTGGGAATGTAATGGGATTTAACGGAGGTACAAATTGTTAGACAAGCAATATAATATGTATTCTGTAGATACTGGACATTTTTATAGCAATCATGAAAAATACTTACACAATATGAATTGTAAATATCGTAAGGAACGTAATTATGTTCTGAACAAATTACCGGAAATCGAAAAAAAATTAATGCAATACGGATATACAGAGGATGATCTTAAGAATCTTAAAAATGAAAAGATTGAAAAAATTGATATTATTGAGTCTTCTTATGATATGATTTCTAAATATTTACATTGGGTAAGATTAATTAAGCACAAAAGAAAAAAAGCGAAAGAATCAAAAGAGGAATTGCTTACTCTTCTATCAAATAAAGTCATTCAAAATGAATTAACAGATGGCAAAGATCATATTCGGATAATAAAAGAAGATAGTATAAATGATACAAATATTATTTCCGTTTTTGATTCATCACTTAGCAGAATTATTGGCATCAAGCAAGATGAATTAACAGAAGCTTTAATAGTAGTCCAAGTATATTATTTTGATGTATTCAAAGATATTTCGTTCTATGGTTTTAAATACAAAGGTAAAAAATATAAATATTTTACTTCTTCTGCAGGACAAATTCGAAAAAAGAAAGCTGTATTTATTAAGGAATCTGTGTGGAATAAGATTGAAAAAAGTATCATGTGTGGTTTGACAATAGGAAAAATCAATTCAAAAGGAGGGAATAATGTTAATAAGCATTTAGCTTATATGGCTCTAACAAATTCCGCGACTGATGAGTGGAAAGAATTTAATATTGATAAGTCTATTGTTATTGATGATTTTGAGACTAACGTATATGGTACTTTTGACTTCGTAGATGATGTTGACTATTCGATTACAAGAAAAACAGATTATGTTCCAATACCTCATACTGACGGAGCTGGCATGATACTACCCTCAATTTCTAAAAAAAATTTTATGTTTCGTGCCCCTTGGATTAAAGGATTGTTAGGTGTATTTGATTTTAAGAAGTTTGTAGAGATAAATAACTACTCTCCTATTATTACAGATATTTACGGAAAAAAATATGATATTATTAAAGAAGATATCCAAATTATCTTTACAAAATCCCAGTTTAAAATGTGGAAGTATTACGATTCCTGGGATGAGTACAAGGTATATTTTAAAAAGTATCAATGTGAAGCTGGTAAATGTAATATTGAAGAAGATAGAATTAAGAATGCAAAGATAAATTATCAGATGCTTCAAACACTAACAAACATTACAGATGAGGAAATTGATTTGCTTACTCAGAAATCGTCTGAACGAATTAGTAATATCTGTAGTTCAAAAGAAACTATGATGGATATTCTTGGTATCACACCCTATAATACAAATATGTCTTCATTTCAAAAAGCGGTAAAATTGTATCCTGCCTTATTGAATGATACATATGCAAAAGATGTTATTCGAGAAGTGAAAAACAGTCTTCTTAAAAAGTACCGTAGTGGAAAACTTGAAGTAACTGGGAAATATACATTTTTACTCCCTGATTTTTATGCAGCTTGTGAATATTGGTTTGGACACATTGATGAACCAAAAGGATTATTAGATGATAAAGAAGTATTTTGTTGGCTATTTAAACAGTATGATAAATTGGATTGTTTGAGAAGCCCACACTTATATAAAGAACATGCTATTAGATTCAACGTTGCTAATAAGGGTTATGGTGAACGAGCAAAGCAAATAAAGGAATGGTTCATTACTAATGGAATTTATGCTAGTACCCATGATTTAATAAGTAAAATACTTATGTATGATGTTGATGGAGATAAAAGTTTAGTAGTTGCTGACAAAACCTTTGTTAGAATTGCAGAGCGTAATATGAATGGCATTGTTCCGTTATACTACAATATGCGCAAGGCAGAACCAACAGAATTAAACAATAAAAATATTTACGCTGGACTTAACGCTGCTTTTACCGGAGGAAACATCGGTATTTACAGTAATAATATATCCAAAATTTGGAATGACGATGTATTTATAAATGGATCAGAAGAAGATAAACAAAAGGCTATTGATTGTGTAAAAAGATTATGTTGTCAAAATAACTTTGTGATTGATTATGCTAAAACCTTATATAAGCCAGAATTTCCTCGTGATATTAATGAACAAATTTCTAAATTCACAAATGGAAAATTGCCTGCGTTCTTTAGATTTGCAAAAGATAAAGAAAAATCCCAGGTAAAAGATCGAAATCAGAGTTTTGTAAATAAAATTTATGATAGAATACCAAATAAACCAATTAATACTAGGGGTATGCACCTTGGTAATATTGATTATAAAATGCTGATGGAGAATCCAGAAATTATTTGTACTAAAGAAGTATCTAATTTATATGATATGTTAAATAAACAATATAGATATATGATTAATATGAAGGATGAATACATCGATAACTTAAGATATGTAGCATGTAAAATCAGAGAAGAATTTGACGAGTTTGGATATTCTAGTGAAACTATTTCGGATATGCTTGTTGAATACTTATATGGTAAAGGAAAACGCTACAAACAATTGTTATGGTTCTGTTATGGACAATATGTTGTGAATAATTTAGAAAAGAATATTACAGGTAAAAAAGTCAAAATAATTCAATGTATTGATTGTGGTGAATGGATTGAAGTTGATTTAAAAGACAACAAAACTTGTAGATGTGAATTGTGTAAAACAATTTATAAAAAGAACTACCATAAAGAATATATGAGAAATAAAAGAAGTTTGTTAAGTTAGCAAATGTTTTTGAAATAGTTCGTAAATAACGAATGAATAATGAATATGAAAAATAAAATAATCCGTAAATAACGTATTTTCTTTTGTGTATATATAGGAAAGACATATCGTTAAATAACTAAATGTACAAATATTGTACAATGTTATCTTTTACAAAATAAGATATGTTATCATAATCGAATTCGGAAAAAGATTGGAGGTAGGCTGAACATTTGATTATTACACAAGACTCCTTAATAAAACAAATAGCAGATAAAGAAGATATTAATGTGGCAACGGTTCGAAACATATTTAAATCGGCAGAAGATATTATTTTTGATCACTTATCTTCTACTACTCCATCTGAAAATATAATTATAAAAATATTGAATGGAATTAGTTTAGAAAGAAAATACATACCTAAGAGGATATATACTAAAGGTATGTTTAAAAACATTGATTGTCCAGAACATGTAAATATAAAAGTCAACTCATCTACATATTATACAAGAAGAATTAATGACAAATTGTTTTCATAATAAAAGTCAAAATCCCCATTGGATAAAACCAATGGGTACATAAAAATACAATAATGAATATTTTCTCGTATTTTCAAATAACTCAGTGAAGAATGGTTTAGTCACCATGCTGAGAATATACGGATGCTGCCAAATTAATTCTTGGGATACTTAGAATGGATTTGGTCTGAAATATTGTGAAATATATTAGGATAGAAGATAAAATCTTAAAAGCAAGTATATGTACTGAGAGTAAACGTAGTAAAATGCTGTCGTCTGGTCGCTGATATAATAGAGAGCTGCGCTGCAGTGCACAACCCTGATGCCTATAGCCTGATAACCTATAGGAATTGAGTAAGTAAGGGAAATATCACACCAAGTCAGTTTGTCGTGAGGATTCAGAAATGAATCGTATAAGACCAGTTGGACGAACAAGTAGCCTAAGACAAGCACATTAATGAATCTGTATTTGTTATATTAGCAAGTAAAACAAATATTATAAAAGAAAACATATTTCTGAATGATAGGTGAAAGTTATTCATAACCAGTTGGATACACACGGAGACAGATGTATTTCTGTTGGATAAGAAGTTTATAATCGACGGGTTGTAGGCTCAGACTTATCTAGGTGTTTGCATAATATTATTGCGTTTATGGAGGCAACCCGAAGGGGTATTTGAAAATACAAGAAAATGTTCATTACATTTCTCATTTCTTATGTAGATGGTGGTGCCACCGTTCTAGTGGTATCACCATCTATTCTTGTGTCTATAACTCAATTGAAAGAGTAATCGGCTTTTAACCGATAGGATTTGGGTTCGAGTCCCAATAGGCACATTGCTGGCGAGTGGAACGGATATATAAACCATACCAAGCTCATTCCCTACGTGATACCCAGTTCGACTCTGGGGCCTCAGCAATTTATATGAAGAGTTGCAATTCTGCAGCTCTTTTTTTGTTATTTCATATAGGGTGATTACCATCCTGTCGTTTGTGATTTTTTCTGTTTCCAGAAAATTTCTCCTTACTTGGAGTGATTGTTGCAGCAGTCACTCTATATGAGATAACAAATCGTTATCTGCAAATAACGTATAAATAGGAGAAATTACATGATTAAAAAATTTAACAAACGACAACTTTTAGACCAATGTGGATTTACTGCTGAGGAAGTTAAAATTATTTTGGACTACCAAAAGAAACTTCCAATATTATTAGAAGATAATGATACTTGGATAAATGCAAAAGATTTATGGGAACAATTGAAAGTAAAAGACAAATATGCAGATTGGATTAAAACCCAGATAAAAACTTTCGAATTAGTAGAAAATATTAGTTATATGACGAATTCGGTTCAAACCGAAATCGCAAATAATGGTTCAAAAAAAATAACAGAATATCAGATTAAGGTAGAAACCGCAAAAAGTATTACTTTGGTTATAGGATATAAAGGCGGTAATATATCTAAAGAATTAAAGGAAAATAGTAAACTCGCTCATAAGTATTTTATTCTTATGGAAAAAGCAGTAAAGAAAAATATCGAATGGGAACTAATCCGTTATCCTCTTCGTGAGGGATATAAGAAAATGCAAGATGCATTAAATCAATATATGAATCGTATGGTTCAGAAAGATGCTGATGACTGGGATTATAGAATTGAAGCTGATGCTCTAAATATAATTGCTACCGGATTTCCTGCGAAAGAAATTAGACTATTTATCGGATGCAAAGATAATATCACACGCGATAGTTTGACTGCTACATATAATGAATATTTAATGAAACTTCAAGAATTGAATATTATTTACCTTGGCATGAATATGAATCGTTACGAACGGTATAAAATGCTTAAACAATCTTTTGATATTTTGTTTCCTAATGCGGTTCTGATTAAAGATGATATTGACATGAATAGAATTCAAGCAAATAAGCAGAAATTAGTAGACGAAGTGAAAGAAAAGGTAGAGGGAGTAGCTTAACCACTGCCCCCTACCTTATATACTATCGCAGAATATGTTGCAGTGGTTCCACACATGGCTCATAAACATAGTACACGAGTTCGAATCTCATATCTGCAATTATTTTGTTTGTTTAGTGTAAACAGTCCTTCGTAGCTAAGTTCTTCGTTAATAGCCCGATATTTTATCTTTGACATATAGCTCAGTTGGCAGAGCGCTTGACCGTCAATCAAGATGTCGCAGGTTCGATCCCTGCTATGTCAGCTACTCTCATATCGGAGAGAATTTAGATGAAAGCGAGTGAAATACAATAGTTAAGATTTCAAAAAGAGAAATGCAGTATTTAGTAAGCAAGGGGATACGTTTTGGCGAGAATGGTATTAGCCATACTACAGCAAGGCATCGGCGACATTACTGGTGTACTGAAAATAAGAAATGTATGTCATTACTAAGTGAATATCGTAACAAAGTTACCAGATAAACTTTTGTTATGGAAAGAATTGAATATAAAGGATTTTATATTGACAAAACAAAAACAGGCTATAGAATTTCAAAACAATCTAACACATCTATCCATACACATTTGCGAAATTTACTTCCCAGTTACAAAATGATTGATAATATCGTATGGAAACGTATACCAAAGAGATGCGGTTTGTATTATATACAATCTCACATACGCTTGACAGATGATAAAGAGTATAAAAGAAAATTACAAGATTATTATAATGTAAAAGTAAATAAAGGGAAAAAAATATCTTACTATAATCCATGTAAGAAAAGATTTTAAGAAAGAAGGAATTATTTAATATGGCTAATTTTTCATACAAAAGAACAGAAACAACCACCTTGAAAGCTACAGGAATTCTTGATGTTTCAAAAATGGTTATTGAAGTCAATGGAGAAGAAAAGAAATTGTCTACTCTTCTATCCGATTTTGACAGTGATGAAATTGAAATTAATATTAAGGTAAAAAGTGAGGAAGAACTTGATCCGCCAGAATCTTCAGATGAAGAAGATGAAGGATAAGAAAGTAGGTGACTACTTTGTTTGATACTACAAAGAAAGAAACTGAGAATGAATACCAATACTTATGGAGATTAGGACAGGCTAAAGATTCTGGTCTATTGGATATGGATTGGAACGGTATAGCTGATCTTATGAATAAATATTTTGGCGATCCAGATAAACCATTTTCTGAGGCGGCCTGGCGTAAGCCTTACAGTTCAGCTAAGAAATTCATGAAAGCGAAAGTTTTTAGCAAATTGGATGGAGAAGAATATTTCAAAGAATTACAGATTCAAAAGCATGAACTTGAGAAAGAACGCATAAAAGTTCGTGATGAAAGAAATGAATTGCGCAGAATTATCCGTGAGGAAGCCCGGAAAGAAAGTTATAAGGAACAGCTTTTAAGAAGTATTTCTGAATATCAGTATTCTCCCCTGTCATATGATGAATCCAAACAATTCACGAGAATTTTAAAGACAGACAATGATTTATTGATCTCATTTTTTGATATTCATTCCGGTATAGAAATTGAAAACTTCTGGAACAAATTTGATGAAAACATTTTAAAAGATAGAATCAATCATTATCTGGATCGGATTTTTGAAATTCAGTTGCGCCATGGTTCTGAGAATGCTTACGTCGTTCTAAGCGAACTCACATCTGGATTTATCCATTCCACGTTGCGAATTGAGAATAACCAGGATATGATTGAACAATTTTTATGTGTAACAAATTATATATCTGAATTTTTATCTGAACTAAGTTATCATTTCAATAATGTCTATGTGCATATCGCACCCGGGAATCATGGGAGACTATCGCCAAAAAAAGAAGATAATATTACAAATGAGAATATGGATAATTTAGTATTGCCATTTTTAGAAGCTAAATTACAAAATTTTGATAATGTTAAATGTTATAAAAATACTATTGAACAATCTATTGCAATATTTAATATTCGTAACTCTAAAGTGTTTAGTTCTCATGGTGATAAAGAGAACATGCAGAATGCAATAGAGAAAATGGCAATGTTTATTGGAATTAAACCAGACATATATTTGACTGGGCATCGACATTTCAATTCAATGAGTACAGTATATGATTCAAAAGTTATACAAGCTGGCTGTTTATCAGGTCCAGATAACTATTGTATGGATCATAGACTTAGAAATCGTCCTGAACAAATCGTTGCTGTTATTAATAATAAGGGGTTAGATTGTCTATATGATATAAAATTTTAAGACAAAGAAAGGAAATAAAAATATGAATAAAGCAGAATTAATCGAAAATATATCAACAAGAACAGATATGACTAAGAAAGATGTTGAAAAGGTACTGGGGACATTTACAGATGTTGTGACTGAGACACTGGTGTCCGGTGATAAAGTAAGTATTGTAGGATTTGGGACTTTTGAGACTACTGACCGTGCTGCAAGGACTGCTAGAAATCCACGCACTGGTGAAACTGTGGAAGTTGGACCTTCTAAGGCACCTAAGTTTAAGGCTGGTAAAAATTTGAAGGCTGCAGTAAAAAATCAGATCAAATAGGAGTGAAATTAAATGGAGCGATTAACATATGAAGATTTCAATATATTTATTGATGAGGTTATAGAGAATTTTGAAACTTTAGATGAGAAATATCCTTGTATTACTTTTATTGCAAAGTATACAGAAGCTAATGCAATCATTAAAGAATTAGTGAATATTGGAAATAATATTGCCTCTATAGAACTTCATAACGAAAAATTTGATGGTTATTCTGATGAATATATTATTGGATTAGATTCAGAAGGTATATGGTGTGAAAAGTTTAAATCTGAGAATGGTTATCTTCAAGATGAATCTTCTATTGCATATATCATGGATAACTGCTGTTCTAAAGTGATAAAGCATTGTAAATCAGATTTAGTATATGAAGTTTATATTGGTTCCGAAGATGATAATGAAGAATCAGTTTATGTAAGCATTAGCAAAAAAGATGATGGAACACCTACAGGATTTATCAAAAGCTGGAGCATTACCAAAAATGGTATGACATCTTATTCAACATATAGTCATTTTACTGACGATGTAAGTCAATTGAGAGAAGTTGCCGAAAGTTTTGGAATTGATTTGCAATAATACTTAAATTGGTATACATAAAATAGGACTTACATTTTGAAAAATGGATGTAAGTTCTTTTAGAGATATGACATTGGTGAAAGTAAATGTCCTACCAGTGATGAGATTGGTTAATTACAGAACGGAAGGAAGTGAATATTTTATGGGAAATGGTAGAAAAACCGTTTATAATAGTATATCCTCACCAGAAAAATTAGCAAAGGTAAATCCTGAGAATATTCAACTAGGAAACGATTTCCTTGAATATCTCACTTCTATTGATAGAAGTAAATCTACGGTGGATGCATATCGCAATGATTTAAATATTTTTTGGTGTTGGTGTTTAGAATTCAACAATAACAAATTCTTTGTAGATTTATCGAAACGCGAAATTGTAAAATATCAAAATTATTGTTTGAATACACTTGGATGGAGTCCTGCCAGAATGAGAAGGGTCAAATCTACTCTGTCCTCATTATCAAATTATATAGAATCTATGTTAGACGATGAATTTGATTTTAGACCAATAATTCGCAAAATAGAGAATCCTGCTGCTTGCACAGTTAGAGAAAAAACGATTCTTGAAGAGGAACAATTACAAAAATTATTAGATGTTCTTGTTGAAAAAGGACAATTAGATAAAGCATGTATGCTTTCTTTGGCAATGAATAATGGTCGTCGAAAAGCTGAACTTCCAAGAATGAAAGTTTCATATTTTACAGAAAACAATATTATATACGGATCATTATATAAATCTCCTGAGACTGTAACAACAAAAGGTCGTGGGTCAAGGGGAAAACAATTAACAATTTACACCCTAAAAAATGGATTCCAAAAATATCTGGATTTATGGCTGAACTATAGAAAAGAAAATAATATCACATCTGAATGGCTTATACCCAAAAAAGAAAATGGTATTTATATAGATGAACAAATTCCTATTACTACAATGGATAGTTGGGCAGAAACATTTTCTAGGATTTTAGGCGTTCCTTTTTACTGGCATAGCCTCAGACATTTCTTTACAACAAAATTATCTGAATCAAATATTCCAGATGGTGTTATTCAAGATATTGTTGGATGGGATTCTGCAGATATGTGTAGATTATATTGTGATACTCCTACCGATGCTAAATTAGAAAAGTATTTTGGAGAAGAAGGTATTAAGAGTATAGAACAAAATACATTATCAAATTTGTAGGAGAAATTATGAGTATCGGAATTTATATGATAAAAAATTTGTCTAATAATAAAGTATATATTGGACAAAGTATAGATATAAAAAGACGGTGGAATAAAATAAAATTAGAATAATATATAGAAAATAACAACTGCTACCCGTGAAGCAAGCGGTTAGCCCAATTGAATATAGTTAAAAGATTATAACCGCATCAGTTGGAGCCTGGGGCGGTTATTTTCGTTTGTCAATATGATAGAACAAACCGGCGACTGCTGTAAGCATAATCACAAATTGTATAACCTGATCTAAAGACATCACAGCAATCCACTCCTTTACTCAGTATTTCTTCCGGAGGAGATTTCTATGTAATCAGAGGGTATTAGTTCCTCTGGAGAAGGACCAACCGCCTACCACTTTAGGTAGCATCTGTCAACATTTTATAAAATATTATATATATATATTATCAATTAAAACACCCCGTATTTTATCTATATACTGTACTATTTACATTTAAACAAATTGTCGCAATTTCTGGAGAGTTTTCTATACTCTCCTTTTTCTATGGATGGAAGGTAACTATCGGATCTGTTACAGCGGTCTGTAAAACCGTTCCCTCGTGGTAAAGAATGTTGGTTCGACTCCAACTCCATCCACTATTACAAAACAGAAAATCTCAGAAAAGAAAGTAGGTGAATACATGACAAAAGACTTAGATATCATTGATCGGCAGCTAGAACTTGGTGATGTGAAGGTTATAAGCAGAGATGGTGGACGCATCGTCAAATTTATTGAACTACTCTTCTCTCCTACTACTAAGGCACAGTTTGCCCCATCACATAGTAATACATCAATAAGATTAAGTGTAAAAGATGTAGACCTTACACTACCACAGCTAGAATGCGATATGAGTAAGTCTACATTGAGAGATCTTATTATAGGATTAAAGTCTATTTACAATCAAATAGATGATGATAATCAAGAAAGGAGAACATTAAATGAACTTTTATGAAAAAATTGATATGAATGAAAACGTTGTGAAATATATACTTCGTGCAAAATATAATGAGGAATTAACTGACGAGGAAACACTTGAAATCGAATCCCTTCATGACTATATTCATAAGATCAAATTCGCTGACATCGATTTTGTTTCAAATGTAAGCCTTGAATCTGGAACTCCATATGTGACAGAAGATAATATCAGTGAAGGTGTTGTTGAAGTTAACCTGGGGAAAATCACTCCTAAAGAGTATATCCTAGATGAAAACCTTGAAATTGCTTTCTCTGTCGATGCAGGACGGGTCCCTGATGCCGAATTGAATAGTGTTTTGACTACGAAGACACTTGTAGCCCAGGCAAAGATAGCGGTATTCCAGTCTAAGATTAAAGAAACAATCTTGGGCATTTTAGACGAGATTCGTACTACGGATAATGATTTTGAAAAAGAATCAGAACTCATACTATAGGAGGTGTATTTATGTATTCTGTAATGATTAGAGATGATAAAGATCATTCCATTTATAGATTCCTACAAGTAAAAGAAGAGATTATGGAAGAAATGTCTAAAGAAGTAGAAGATCCTGATACACATGAAGTTCGTACCGAAACTGAACTGGTGAGTACAGGAACATTTCACAAGATCAATTACAAGGAAGAAAAAAAGGATAAATTCGAAGAAAAATGTATTGCACTTTTGGATACATATAACCGGTCAGAAATTCTTCCGATTACAATTGAGGAATATGACGTAGATTTACTGTGGAAATCAGATAATTCATAATGGTAAATGAGGAGGTATAGAATTTGGGAGAATCTAAGAAATTCCTGGATTATACTGGGTTATCATATCTTATAAACAATCTAAAAAAATTTGTTTGCATTCAAAACTGATATTCCTGAAGAATATACTCACCCAGCATTTCCTCCTCATGCATCCGGTTTATATAAAATAACCATAGATGATCAAGGACATGTTACCAATGTAAAAGAAGTTACTAAATCAGATATTTTGGAGTTGGGCATATTTTCAGATGAATCATTCGAGTTAAACGAAGATGGTAAATTATATTTTAAATGGTAATAGAGGGGAGGAAATTAAATGGCTGTTTCATTACTGGACAAAAACCATGATACAGATTATTGTACCTTTTCGTATGATAACTGGGATTTAGATAAAGATAACATGCCTAATTTAAATACACCTGGCAAAAATGCGTTGTCTACTGTGAAATCATGTTCTCAAGGTAGTTTTGCTATTGGAACGGATGGAACTCTAAAAATTTTGACTGGTAATAATGAATGGATTGATTATTAGGAGGTGATTGTAATATATGGATGGTGTTGTTGCTTTAAAAAGAGCATCAAATGTTGAAGAATCACTTCTTAAAAAAGTTGGCGATATTACTAAATTAGAAACCACAGCAAAAGCTGACATTGTAACAGCTCTCAATGAAGTGAAATCTGCTGTATCAGCAGGTAGTGAGACTGGTGTTGTAACCATTGAAACAGAAGTTACTACAGATGGAGCTTTGAAATCATATACTGTTAAACAGGGCGGAGCCTTCGTCGCAGTAATTGATATCCCCAAAGATCTTGTTGTTACAGAAGGTTCTGTTGTTACAGATCCGGAAGGTCAAGATCCTGGGACCTATATTAAATTAGTAATTGCAAATCAGGAAGAGCCTCTTTATATAAATGTAGGTAAATTGGTAGATATTTATACTGTAAAGAAAAATGCTACACAGATTCAATTGACAATCGATTTTACTTCTAGGGAAATCAGTGCAACAATCGTTCCAGGTAGCGTAGGAACAACAGAACTGGCTGATAATGCTGTAACCACAGTAAAAATTGTAGATGCAAGTGTAACTCTCGAAAAACTGGCGGTTGATGTTACAAATGCTTTTGATACTGCTGGATCTTCTAGTGCTGCTGAGACGAATGCAAAAAAATATGCTGATGGACTTAATACCAATATGGAGGGACGAGTTAGTATACTGGAAAGGAAACATGACTTTGAGCAAATTACTGAAGAAGAGATCAATGCATTATTTAGTATATAAAATAACAGAGGAGAATAGTATCACTACTACTCTCCTACTATTTTGTAAAGTAAACCTACAAGGTGTAGGACTCCGCCGCTAACGGATGTGTTCTGAAAAGAATGGGTTTCGATTACTCTGCTTTACGTTTATGCCAGTGTACCGAAATGGTTATAACGGCACAGTCTTGAAAACTGGTGTGTCATGGAGAACATGATATGTGGGTTCGAATCCTACCACTGGCGTTAGAAATTACATATAAAAATAAAGGATGTGATTATTATCAGGAAGTATAAATGGTGGGAATACCCTTTTCCTAATATGGATGGGATATACCGTTTCAATCCATTTTTATTAGGTGAAATTTGTGGTGGAGTTACAGCAATGGTTTTATATCTATTATTTAATGTATTTGTGAGATAATTATTTCTATCAAAAGAATTATGAATGCAACTCCAAAACCAACTAAAAAGGTATTTCGCCAATAATGCTTATTACTATTTTCTAGTTTTTGATTAGAAATCTTTAATTCAGTGTTGATATTTTGCAATTCATGTAATTCAACATTTTGTTTATCAATTGTTTTATTCAGAACTTCGATTTGTGCATTAAGTTTCATATTTTCATAATGTAATGCTTGTAATTCTTTTGTTTGGGTCTGTAATTCTAAATTGGATTCTTCTATTTTATTTTGCATTCCACTAATTTTTTCATTTTGTTCTTCTATTAATTTGTTAGTGTACTCTGTAGGATTACGCATTTCAAATTTAGGAAATGCTGGTATAACATTGTTGGGTATCATGATATATATTCTCCTTTATTGATTATATTGTTATATCACAAGTATAACATATGTGAATTAATTTGAAAAGCTATACTGTAAATATTAAAAATTGATGAAAGGATGGTGGCGACTTGCCAAAAAATAAACTAGAACAGACACACGAGGCTGTAAACGCCTCTACCAAAATTAATACCAAAAAAACTGTATCTGTTGATACCTCTACTAATGGAGAATCTTATAAATGCTGGTGTTGTGGGAAAGAATATAAAAAATTGCAAGGGAACTTTACTCCTACAAATTTTCCTTTATTTAAGCAATATGGATATTATCCTGTTTGTAGAAAATGTACTGATAAGTTCTTTCCTGAAATGATTTCATTTTTTGAAGGTTCAGAAGAAAAAGCTATTGAATTCATTTGTATGATGTATGGATTATATTTTCACGAATCGCCTTTAGCTGCAAGTAGAAAAATAAGTGAACACAGAAGCCGTATACATACTTATACAAGTAAGATACAAATAAGGCCTTGGAGTGGACTTTCTTGGTTAGATACTTTAAAAGAAAGGTTTGCCCAAGATAATAATACCATAGAAAATCCTGATGACATTGAAAATACAGGATATAAATTGACCCCAAAGATGATAAAATTTTGGGGATCTGGATATGCAGATAAAGTATACCCCACTCTTCAAGGATATTATGATGAATTGCTTAAACTTTGTGCTGAAAAACCAGATGTGAGGAAACAGAAGATGATGAAAAATCTGTGTCTTCTGGAATATCAGATGCAAATTAACATTCAAGCTGGAAAAGATATTGGAACTCTTTCTAACTCTTATAAAGCAATGTTTGAAGCTGCAGAACTAAAAACTGAGAATGCCGATATCAGTAACGATGCTTTTGGGAAATGGATTATGGATATTGAAAAATACTGTCCAGCAGATTTTTATAAAGATAAGAAAAAGTACCATGATTTCTTTGGTATTGTCGAATATATTGAACGCTTCATGTTTAGACCATTGAAAAATCTTATTTTTGGAACAAAAGAAAAAGAAAAAGAATACTGGATAAATGACGAAGATGCGGGGATAGAACATGGTGAGTAGATATGCTTGATGCTTACCAAGAAACTGTTTATAAAAAATTTCCTTCTGCATCATGGTTGTCCAATAAAAACAATTACGAAAGAATTATAGATTGGATTACCTTTTACCGTAGGAATATTCCAGTATTCATAGAACATTATTTAAAAATTCCTTTACATTGGTATCAAATTATCTGGCTATATATTCTTAACTCTTTTATAAGTGTAGTAATCATAGCAGGTCGTGCTTCTGCAAAATCTTATGTCATTGCTATTTTCTCATGTGCAAAATGCATATTATACCCTAACACAAAAATCGTCGTGGCCAGCGGGACTAAAGGCCAAGCCGCACTTATTGTAAAAGAAAAGATTCAAAAAGAACTTCTTCCGAAGTCCGAAAATTTGCGAAGAGAAATTGCAAAGATTACTACAAATGCTAATAATATCGAAGTAACATTTCACAATGGAAGTTCTTTAGTAGTTGTAGTTGCCAGTGAAGATGCTTTAGGATATAGATCTACGGTACTTATTTTCGAAGAGTTTAAAAGAATCAAAAAGTATATTGTCGATAAAGTTTTGAAGCCCTTCCAGATGACAAGGCCTGCAGAATTCCGTACAAATGAAGAATGTGAAAAATATGGTGTTAAATATAGAGAAAACCCTGAATTCTGGGAAGAAGCTGTTAATATCTATATAAGCTCTGCCGCCCCAACGAGTTCCTGGATGGGTAAACTATTGAAAGATACTGTTAAGAGTAGATATGGAGATGGAACTTCCTGTATGCTTGCAACAGATTATTCAATAGCTCTTAAACACGCAATAAAAACTCGTGCTCAGTTAATAGAGGCAAAGCGTAGCACAGATCCCATTACATGGCGTGAAGAATACGAGAACGAGATGTTACGAGAAGGAGCAAATGCGTATTTCACTTATAGTCTATTAAATAAAACCCAGAAAAATAAAAAAGCTTTTTACCCAAGAAAACATGAAGACGCAAAGAGCAAACACAAAAATCCTTATTTCATACCAAAACAAGCTGAAGAAATTAGAATTTTAGCTTGTGATATGGCCTTTATAGAACGTACTGATAAAAATGATAATTCTTGCTATACCTGTATACGTGCCTTACCTGAAAGTATTACCTACAAATCAAGCAGTGTAGATGGTAATACAATTGAAATTAAAAATGGTTATAGACGTATCCCTGCATATCTTGAAGCCAGTCCTGGAAAAGATGTAGACAAGCAAGCGATTAGAATAAAACAATTGTACTATGATTTTGATGCAGATTATCTTGTACTTGATACTAGAAACGGTGGTCTTCTTGTTTATGACCGTCTTGCAAAAATTTTATATGACGAAGACCGTGACTGTGAATATCCAGCTTGGAAATGCATTAATGATCCAGATATTGCGAAAAGGGTTAATGTTTCTGGTTCAATAGAGAATGTCTACGCAATAAACGCGAGTAAGAAATTAAATCACAATATTGCAGAATCATTAAGAGGTGTTTTTAAGAGCAATATGATTGACCTCTTGACAAACCTTGATGAAGCGAAAGATATTTTGGAGTCTAATATTCCTGAATACACATCTTGTATTGATCCTGAAACACAGGCTTTTTATGAACGACCATACTTAGAGACACAAGCACTTGTAAATGAAATGATGTCTTTAGAATATACGAGAGACGAACAAACCGGAATTATAACACTATTTGAAACAGGTAGTAACACAAAAGATAGATATGTTAGTTTAGCTTATGGAAACTATTTTATTAGTCTTTTAGAACAAGAATTATTATCTGACAAAGATTCAGACTATGACTTTGATTTTTCAGACGATTACTATAACTTCTCGGAATCTCAATGAATGAGATTCCAGCCGAAGATTGACAACTGAA
>OFGA01001208.1_pt1 | contig 18505 bp, 16 predicted proteins | sample 1521471 | NCBI WGS metagenome assembly OFGA01 (sample SAMEA3504086, study PRJEB24116) | mouse gut metagenome | biome: mouse gut; feature: mouse-associated habitat; material: faeces | place: Denmark | collected 2011
CCACCTATGCCTCGGTGAACCAGGTGCTGGGGCTGGTGGAGGCCGGGGAGGGCGGGGACTTCCGGCCCTTCCCCATCAAGTATGAGCTGTGTGAGATCATCCTGTGCAGGGTGAACGAGCGGCTGCGGGACATCGGGCTGACGGTGATGGACGGCCCCTTTTTCTCCATCATGCCCTTCGGGAGGACGGGATATCATTCCCTGACCTCCGTGACCTTCACGCCCCACAAGACCAGCAGGGGAATCGTGCCCCGGTTCCCCTGCATGGAGGGAACGGACTGCGGGGGGAGGCTGGGGAACTGCAATACCTGTGCCAGGAGGCCGGAGAGCGCCTGGGAGTACATGGCGGCCCTGGCCAGGAAATACGTGCGGGAGGAGTACCGGTTCGCCTATGAGAGGTCGCTGTTCTCCATGAAGCCTGTGCTGAAGGCTTCCGAGATAGACGATTCCAGGCCCACGGTGCTGAAGTTCTCCACCAGGCGGCCCGCCTTCCTGAGCGTGCTGTCGGGGAAGATCAATACGGTCTACGATCTGGACGAGTTTCTGGACGAAAAATAAAGCAAGAATGGAATGCCGGGGAGATGCTACAGAGTAAGGAAAAGAATTTTGTGTCCTGCGTGATATATCTGCACGACGAGGGGGAGCGGATTAGGGAGTTCCTGGGACTGGTCTGCGGCGTGATGCGGGAGAATTTTGAAAAATATGAGATCGTCTGCGTGGACGACGGCTGTGTGGACGACACCGTGGAGCAGGTGCGGGGGTTCCTGGAGGAGCTGGCCGAGAAGCCCGTGGTGAGCCTGATCCACTTAAGCTACTATCAGGGCATGGAGAGCGCCATGAATGCCGGGAGGGACCTGGCGGTGGGGGATTTCCTGTTCGAGTTCGACGGCTGCGAGGCGGATTTCGAGCCCGGACTGGTGATGGAGGTGTACCGCAGGGCGCTGGAGGGCGTGGACGTGGTGGCGGCTGCGCCGAAGTACGGGATCCCGCTGAGCTCCAGGCTTTTCTACATGGTGTACAACTGGGGGAACCAGTTCCGGGAGAAGCTGGAGCAGGAGCGCTTCCGGCTGGTATCCAGGCGGGCGGTGAACCGGGTGAACCAGATGAACGCCTACATCCCCTACCGGAAGGCCATGTACATGAACTGCGGGCTGAAGACGGACACTATACACTATGACAACAAGGAGTTGGCGAAAAAACATAAGAACAGAGAGGAATGGGGGAACCGCAGGGCCCTGGCCACGGACACGATCATCATCTTCACCAATGTGCTGGAGAAGATCTCCCTGGCCGTGAGCGTGGTGCTGCTGGGGGCGCTGCTGATCATGTTCGGCTACCTGGTCTATTCCGTCTTCAGCAGGAACCGCCCTGTGGAGGGCTGGCTGTCCATCATGTCGCTGATGTCCTTCGGCTTCTTCATGATGTCGGTGATGCTGACATTGATACTGAAGTACCTGTCGGTGCTCCTGAATATGGGCTTTAAGCGGCAGCGGTATGTGATAGAAGGGGTGGAGAAGCTGACATCATGAAGTGGACGATCATATTTCCCGTGTTGAATGAGAGGCTGCGGCTGGAGAGCGGCGTGGTGCGGACAGTGGAGCATCTGGCGTCCGTGGGGTTCGAGGACTATGAGATCATCATCGTGGACAATGGCTCCGAGGACGAGACGCCTCAGATCGCCGCCGGGCTCTGCGACAGGTATGCCAGGGTGCGGTACGAAAGGATCCCGGTCCGTGGGGTGGGCGCTGCCTTCCGCAGGGGCGTGGAGCTCTCCCGTGGGGAGGTGGTGGGCTATATGGACATCGACCTGTCCACGGACATCCGCCACCTGGGGGAGGCTGTTCGATTGTTTCAGGAGAGGCCGGAGCTTGCCTATATAAACGGCAGCCGCTTCGCCAGGGAGTCCTGCACCAGGGGGCGGAAGTGGTATCGCAGGATCACCTCCCAGGGGCTGTTGATCCTACTGAAGCTGTTCCTGGGGATGAAGTCCACGGACGCCATCTGCGGCTTCACCTTCCTGCGGCGGGAGACGGCCCTGTCTTTGATAGAGGGCTGCAGCCTGGACAACGGGTGGTTCTACATGATTGAATTTCTGCTCCGGGCGGAGAAGCGGGGGGTGGAGATCCTGGATTATCCCGTGGAGTGGCAGGAGGACTACAATACAACAGTTAAGATTTTCCGGACGATCGTGGATTACCTGGTGCAGATTGCCAGGCTGTTCCGGGAATTTTATATTCGGAAAAATATCTGAGCCGCATCTGCCGGGAATGCCGGGACAGGGCCCATGGATTTTACGGGCGCAGGGATAACGGGAAAAGCTATGGGGAGATGACGGCGGCCTGGCAGATGCGCAGCTTATGCTGCATAACGCAGCATACTGCCTAATGTAATCTATACTGCACACTGGTTAAATTTGCAGTACAACCCGACTGCAGACCGCCAGCCAAGCACTTTCCCGGAGACGCCACTGTAAATCCTGGCGGTCTGCAGTATAATCATGGGATTGAGCCAATCAGCGTATGCAGCCTGGTTTCACGGCAAGCGAAATCGTTAAGCAGTATAATAAGGGGATGTCATATGAGCACACAAATCAGACGAATCGACCTGACCAGGGACTACGACGCCCACAGGCAGGAATATCAGGAGGCCATAGAGAATGTCTGCCGGGACACTGCCTTCTCAGGCGGGAAATACGCGGATGCCTTTGACCGGGAGTTCGCGGCCTATGTGGGGGTCCCTTACGCCTGCGGCGTGAACAACGGCACCTCGGCGCTGCACCTGGCCATGCTGGCGCTGGGGGTGGGGCCGGGGGACGAGGTCATCGTGCCGGCCAACACCTACATCGCCACGGCGTGGGGGGTGAGCTATACCGGGGCCGTGCCCGTGTTCGCGGACTGCACGGCGGATACCTGGGAGATCGACCCGGAAAAGATCGAGGAAAAGATCACGGAGCGAACCAAAGCGATCATTGGGGTGCATCTTTACGGGCAGCCTTTTGAATTTAACCAGGTGAAGGCCATTGCGGATAAGCATGGGCTGTACGTGGTGGAGGACTGCGCCCAGGCCCACGGGGCACGCTATGAGGGAAAGCTGGCAGGCAGCCTTGGGGAGCTGGGATGTTTTAGCTTTTATCCCGGGAAAAACCTGTATGCCTTCGGGGAAGGCGGCAGCGTCACCTGTTATAAAAAGGAGTACTATGACGCCATAACTACCATCAAAAACCAGGGATGTCAGGTTAGATATTACCATGATGTGATCGGCTATAATTACCGGTTGGAAGGGCTTCAGGGGGCGGTTTTAAGCGTCAGTTTACAGTACTTGCCGGAGTGGACGAAAAGGCGCAAAGAAATCGGAAGAAGATACCTTGCCGGAATCACCAACCCATGCTTTACCATGCAGGCCCACCCGGAAAATACGGATCCGGTGTTCCACTTGTTTGTGGTTACGGTGAAAGATCCGGATGATTTTATCGCTTACATGGATGCCAGGGGGATGGAATGTAATAAGCATTACCCTGTTCCGTGCCATCTGCAAAAGGCCTATGAGGATTTGGGCTACCAAAAAGGGGATTGCCCCAATGCGGAATATCTGGCGAGCCATTGTGTCACTTTACCGCTTTTTCCGGAAATGACCGAGGAAGAGGTGGAAATGGTGGTCAAGGCCTGTAATGCTTATGAGGGATAACTTCCATAAGCCATAGGCGGCCATGGGTACACACAGAACAAAATAGCCAAGACCATAACGGCCCCCCGCTTCCCAGAACATATGAAAAAAGTAGCCGCCAAACACGCACAAGATCAGGAATGAGACGGTAATGGAGCGCTTTTTCATCTGTACAAATACGCATATGGAAGCCCCAAGCAAAACGAAGAAATGGTAGACGTTCATAAACCATTCCAGGATTAGCCTTCCATTGCCGTAGATCAGGTAAAGGGCCAGGGCAGAGTGGTCATCCCGATGCCGGCTGTACCATTCGTTGGTAATCTGTGATTGAAAACCGGGATCGTTCCACTGGGAAATAAATTTTTTGTAAAAGAAATGCAGGCCGGATTTCGGTGCAGCCAGAAAAGAATGCATAGAGTCTTTGATGGAATCCATGCAGACTTCTGTTGTTTTAGCGGTATCAAGACCGCATTGAGAATATACGACCCAGTTGTAGCTGTTATACCAGCCGTTTTCGATATATTCATTTTCCTGAAGACCCATAGCGACCCATGCAATTTTAGGGATGCCGTCCGGGATTTTTGCGATTCCGGCAGCATGGGCATAATAGGAATCTATACAGGAATTTCCGATGGAAGGCAATAGAAACAACACTGCGGCAAAGACAAGGGAAAACCAGTCTTTTTCTTTTATTGAGAAAAGCACCAGGATAATGACGGCGGCAGCAAGAATAACGGTATTATTGGATTTAAACAGGATGGCAAAACACATACAAAGGGATGCGGGGATCAGCACTCTCCGCTTTTTTGTTTCCAGATATTGGATGACATAGTAGATGGCAGGTGCGGCAAATCCCATACCGGGAACATCGCCATAAATAAAAGTCACATAAAGGTAGAGGGGAAGCATTCCTATGCAGAGCAGGGAAAGCATCATCCTTATTTTTAAGTCATGGAACAATTTTTCCGTAATTCGGTGTAAAAAAAAGATTACGGAGAAAATAGCAATCATATTGATAAACTGCAGGACTGTAAAGTTGTTGATTCCAAAAATAAAGTAGATAATTTCCAGAAATGCGATCATCCCAAGCTGATGGGGGTAATGAGCAAGATAACTGTCACCGGAAAATCCGGAATAATCGTCTTTTAAAAAGGCAATGGCTATTTCGCTCAGCGATTCACTGTCACATGCCACATGCACACGGTAGATAAAGATGATCAACATGCATAAGACCGCCGAAAAAATCAGCGCCGTTTTTTCAAAAGATCTGCATAACTTGTCATTGATCTGGCATTTTTGGTACAAGAATTTAGCAAGCCCGATAAAAAGGACTGCTAATAAAAGCAAAAGGACGGGAGAATCTGCTTTATAAAGTGGCTTTTCTGTGTCCTGGTATAGTTCCATATAGGTAGTCTGTGATAAAGAAAAAAGTGTATTAAACATCAGTATGATTCCGGCAGGAATCATATAGCATAAGGTCAATATAGAAATGAATCGTTCTTTCAAAGTCTTAAAACTCATAAGTAATCCCTTTCTTTTATAATAGTATAGCCGTAAGCCGGCGTTTTTTCAAGGCCGTTTCTTGACCAGTATACCATATCATGATACCATGTATGATAGTACTTTGTAAAAGGATTCGAGGTTAGGAATGTTGAAAAAAATGAATGAAAAATTAAGTAAGTGGGTCACACCGAAGTCTCTGGCTGTTTTTTTGACAATTGTCTATGTTGCAGGTCTGGTGCCGCTTTTGTGGATTGGCTGGTATAATTACCCAAGTGCTGATGATTACACGATTGGCCTTGAGTGCAGGCAAGCATGGGTGTCAACCCATAATCTGTTTGCAGTACTTTGGGCAGGGGTTTTAAGGGCTGTAGAAGACTGGATTACGTGGATGGGGTATTTTACATCCAATTTTTTTATGGCGATTCCCCCCAGCAGTTTTGGAGAGAGGCTTTATGTTCTGACGGTGTGGATCATGCTTGGGATGTTGAGTTTATCAACCATTTATCTGTTGCGGAATATATTTGTCAAGGTCTTTAAAGCAGATCCTTATGTGAGCCATTGTGCGATCATGGCGATGCTTTTTGTGACAGTCCAGTGCATGGTAGGAAGAGTAGAGGCTTTTTACTGGTACTGCGGTGCGGTCAATTATATGTTTGTGCATGGAATGTCTTTATTTTTTTATGGACTATTGATCTCCGCCATTTATACTGAAGGAAAAAAACGGAGGCAGCGTCTTGCGGCAGCGGCGTTGCTTGGATTTTTTACAGGCGGAGGCAATCAACTGACAGCGCTGAATACAGCGGTAGTCATGTTTGTTGCAATTGGGTTTATTTTATGGAAAAGAAAATGGAAAACATACAGGGGATTTTGGTTTCCCATAGGATTTTTTTTCCTGGGGTTTATCTTGAATGTGACGGCTCCCGGGAATTGGGTGAGAGCGGAAGATGCAAGTGGTATGAATCCGGTGAAAGCCGTGCTGGTCTCATTTTATTATTGTCTGGACTATTGTTTGGGGGAATGGTTTAACTGGCCGGTTGCGGTTCTGATCGTTATTTTGGTTCCGCTGTTTTGGCATATGGCAGGAAAAACAAAGTTTCGTTTTCAATATCCTGTTATCGTTGTTCTTTTTGGTTATTGTCTGGTATCGGCAATGATGACGCCTCCTTTGTTTGCGGTTGGAAATATTGAGGCAGAAAGGCTTCAGGCCCTTACCTTTACGATGTTTATTTTGGTACTTACATTATGCGTGGGATATGTGGCAGGATGGGTAAGAAAGAAGTTAGATAACAGGGCGCAGGAAGATGAAAACTTAAGACAGGTACAAGCTGGGTTTTCTGTTAATGAGATTTGGTGTCTGGCAGGCTGTATTTTGTTCATTGGGATGGCAGCCGTACTTACAGTGATACCGGATCCCCATTATTTTTCCTTTTCCTCCGCAGTGACGGACCTGGCAAACGGAAATGCCAAAGCCTATGGGGATGCATTGGAAAAGCGTATGGAACAGTATACGGGAGGGGAAAAAAATATTGTGGTGGATCCTTTACCGTGTCAGCCGGATCTCTTGTATTTTTCAGATATTAAAAAAGATCCGGAAGATTGGGAAAACAAAGGGATTTGCCGGTTTTACGGGCTTGAGTCCGTAAGGATACGTGAGAAGTGATTATCTGGTACAAATGAGGGGAAGCTCCTTTCAAATTGTCTATTGAGGGGGATAGTGAATGAAGAAAACGATCATTGTTATGCCAGTGGCCAACGAAGAAGATACTATGGAGAAGATCTTGGATGAGATTCTATCGCTGCCTTATGATAATTTATATATTTATCCGGTGGTAGATGCTTATTCCAGGGACAGGACAGAAGAAATCATCCGGGAAAAAGAAGCTCAAAACAGCAAGGTAAAGTGCATCTTCTACAGAGAGTCCAAGGGCGTGATCAGCTGTTATCTGGAAGGTTTCCACCAGGCTCTTTTAGATGGTGCGGAGCAGATTTTGGAAATGGACGGGGGCGGAAGCCACCTGCCTTCTGAAATACCGCAGTTTTTGCAGCGGATGGAAGAGGGGTACGATTGTGTCTGGGGATCCCGCTTTATGGAGGGCGGCTCTATGCGGCAGCAGCCTTTATACCGGCGTATCTTAAGCCAGGGTGGCACTTTTCTCGCTAATCTGGTGCTGGGAACCAGATTAAAGGATATGACCAGTGGGTTTGAAGGGTTTCAGAGGAAAGTACTTGAACATATGAATTTGGATGCTTTTTTGTCTACAGGCCATATGTACCAGACGGAAATGCGGTTTTATTGCAGGAAGCTTCGAACGGTTGAGGTGCCCATTCATTATGTGGGAACGGCTTCCAGCTTAAAGAGCAGTTCCGTTATGGAGGCGTTAAGGCTGCTGTTTCAGCTAAAACAGAATGAACCGCAGGTAATGGGAGCAGGGAATAAGCAGGATGGAAAAAGTTAAATACTTAATTTTAGGTGCAGGGCCGGCAGGGCTTACCTTGGCAAACCGGTTAAAGGATCAGGAGGAAACTTCTTTTCTGGTTTTAGAAAAGGAACTTGAAGCGGGGGGATTATGCCGTTCCGTGATGGTGGATGGGAGCCCTTTTGATATCGGGGGCGGGCATTTTTTGGATGTGAGAAGGCCCAGGGTGAATGAATTTTTGTTCCGTTTCATGCCGGAAGAAGAGTGGGAACTGTTCCAAAGGGATAGCCGGATCCGGGTGGACGGTGAGGAAGTGGGTCATCCGTTGGAAGCAAATATCTGGCAGTTTGGATTAGAGGAGCAGGTGGCCTATCTGTCGTCAATCGCCAGGGCAGGGTGTAATTCAGGCCAGCCCATGCCGGATGGGTTCGTGGAGTGGATCACATGGAAGTTAGGGCAGAGGATTGCTGACCGTTATATGCTTCCTTACAATCAAAAAATGTTTGCGGACGAGTTAAACGAGCTTGGCACGTATTGGCTTGATAAGCTCCCTGATGTCGGCTTTGAGGAAACGTTGCTGTCCTGCCTGACCCACAAGCCTTATGGGAAGCAGCCCGGGCATGCGTCCTTTTATTATCCGAAAAAATATGGATATGGGGAACTGTGGCTTCGGATGGCAAAGGAGCTTTCAAACAATATTTTATATGGGGAAGAGGCGGTGGGGCTTTCTTGTGAAAGCCGTCAGGTAAGGACGAAAGAGGGAGCTGTGTTTGAGGCGGAAAAAATAATCACTACGGTTCCATGGCGAGGATTTTGGGAGATCACTGGGATGCCGGAAGAAATAAAAGGTATGATTTCAGGGCTTAAGTCAAGTGCTATTGAGACACGCTATATACCGGAAAACCTGGATACGAAAGCGCAGTGGATCTATGTGCCGGATTCGGAGATCCCTTATCACAGGATCTTGGTGCGCCATAATTTCTGCCAGGGAAGCAAAGGGTATTGGACGGAGACCAGAAAAGAGCGGACAGGAATGTTCGGGAAGGCAGCAGGAAAAGAAGGTATCACTTCTTTCATGAATGAATTTGCCTATCCATTAAATACCATTGGGAAACCGGAGATCATGGACAAACTGCTTCGGTTTTGTAAGTCAAAGCAGATTTATGGCCTTGGCCGCTGGGGGGAGCATTGCCACTACAATTCGGATCTGGTGGTGGAGCTTGGCATGAAGCTTGCACAGAGATTGGCTGGGTAGTGATGAAAGCAGTGAAACTGTCAGGCAGAAGAACAGGAAGACGGGAAGGATTGGAAATAGGATGAAGCAGGGATTTGGGAAAAAGATCATAGGCAGTTTGATGATTCTGGCATTCTTTGGCGCTGTCATGCTGGTTCTTACGCATACAGCGCAAAACAGCGTAAGGACCACGGAAATTTTGCCGGGGATTAATCAGGATCCGGTGTATGTTACCTGTGAGGAAGGGGAGTCCTTGGAGGTATCCCTGCAGGCAAAAGAGGATTTTACCATCAGCGGGTTTCAGGTTTTGCTGGTAAACATGGGGCAGGACAGCAGGGGAACGCTGCGCTTTGTGGTAACGGATCCATCCTCGGAAATCGTGTTCAGCCAGACAATTCCCGTGGAGACGGTGACGCCGGGAAAGTGGTTTTTGATTGCCGGAAATGCAGCTTTTACGGCAGGCCAGGAATATAAGCTGTCCGTGATGGCGGATAGCAGTTCCCCTTATTTTATGCAGGTGCCTGCCGGGGAAGGGGATAAGCTCCCTTTTGTGGAGCAGGTATATAAAGAGGGGAAAGCCCTGGAATGGGGGATTTCCCTTGGAGTCAACCGGGTGGAACAGGTGAAGGTGACTTATGGTGAGATTTTTTATTACTCCATTCCGACTGCTCTGCTGGCGGCAGTAATTTTGCTGCTTTTTCTCTGGGCAGGGAAGGAAAGGGTTTTTAAGACAATCGGAAGGATTCCTTTTGGAACATTCATAAAGAAATATGGAAATGACTTGTTTTTGCTGTTGCTGTTTGTCAGTATCTGTATCAGCATTTATTCCAGAGCGTACTTAAAAGGCGTGTATATTTCTGCGGATTCTGCCGGGTATCTACGGGAAGCGGTAAACCTGGCGGCGGGGAACGGTTTTTCCTATGACGGGCTGGCCGGGTATGACACCTGGTTTGCCAACTGGCCGATCCTGTATCCGGCTTTGATTGCGGCAGTGATGTTCCTTACAGGGGCAAAGGCATATCTGGCGTCAAAAATTGTTGCCATGGTGACGGCGGGGCTTATCCTTTTGCTGTTGCGCAGATGCTTCGGAAAGCATGCGTGGCTGTACGGCCTTTGTCTGACTAATATCGGGTATTTAAACTTGAGCTATTATACATGGAGTGAAATACCGTTTATGCTGTTTTTACTCTGCTTTGCGCTGGTTCTTTCACAGATTTTAACCAGGGAGCGCCCGGCAGCTTCCTGGTACATGGCTCTTGGGTTATCAGGAATCTGCTGTTTTTTGACCAGATATTATGGAATTTTTGTGTGGATCGTAGTTGGGCTTTATCTGCTTGCTCTGATTGGGCTGTACTGGAAAAAGAAAGAAAAACTATTTTTGGGCAAGGCAGTAAGGCTTGGTGTGACGGCTTTTGTGTCCGGAGTCCTCAGCATGGGTTATCTGTTGATGAATAAGGTGATGAACGGCATGGCGTCCGGGGTGAGCCGCACCATGTGGTGGGATGACTACCAGACACTTACGAACGATCTGATTGAAAGTCTGCTGACAGAGTTTTTCAATATCTTTTCTCTGCAGATCCCGGAGCTGATTGAGGGATTTCCCTTCCAGATCAAGTTATTTGTGGTAGCAGGGATCCTCATAGGGATTGGGTGGCTTGTTTTTCGTAATTGGGAAGCCCATCAGAAAGTCCATGGGGATTTCAATGTTGCGAAATGGGCATTTACCAGGGAAATGGTGCTGGTCAGTATGGCTGTGGCATATGATGTGATCTTTATTGGAATCCGTTATGTTTCTTCTATGGACAGTTTTTATTTCCGTTTTTTTGAACCGGCCACCTTTTTGTTGTGCATCGGACTTTTGGGGATGATTCTCCCTTATGTAGAAGGAAAACGGGGCTTTCATTACTTCGCGGGGATGGTTACGGTTCTTTTGATAACGTCGGTCTGGTCCGTTTTTTATAATGGCGGCATGGACAGGAGCGATAACTATTATCAGGCGCTGGAAGGGCAGTGGGAGAAAGCGTATGAACAGATTCCGGAAAAGTCGGTGGTAATCTTTAACGATATTGATTTTAGGGCTTCCTTTTACCGGCCGGACGTGGTGGAAGGGATGATTACGCCAGAGGATGAGTTTGCAGACCTCTTGGAGACGTATTATGGGTCTGATTACCTGTGTATCCGGGCGGAGTTTGCCAAAACCATGCTGGAGTCGGGAGAGTATAAGGAGAGTGTGGAAAGTAAGCTTCGGGAAGGACTAGGGAAGGAAATGGAGTTTGTGGTAATTCCATTGCGGCAGCAATAAAGGTAGAAAAGTGTGTAGAACAACAAATTGAGCGGTCAGGAGACCGCTTAAACATGCGAGTTGTTGCTGTTTAGTAGCTTCTTTAGTCTCCTAAGTTTATGCGCTTACTAAGTGTGATTTCAATTTTTAACTTAAGAAAAAAGCAGGGAGAGTGTAGAGAGTAAGCTTTGAGAAGGATTAGGGAAGGAAATGAAGTTTAGGGTGAGTCACTTGGGCGGTTAATGTGCACATGGTTTTAAGGGGGCATTTTGTATTTCTGTCCAATTGGAGGGAAACCCCATATATTTATACATTTGAGAGCGTTGCAGTTGTCTGGTGGAAGTTAACAGTTTTTCTAAAGCAGTGTGAATTTCTTCTATGAAATAAGAAAATTCATTTTCACTAAGAAGATATTTCAGGGTAATAATTACGGCAAAAAGATCTTGTTTTCCTTTTTTATATTGTACATTATGTTTGGGAATATTCAAATGTTTATGGATATAAGTGTCATTGATTGCCCCTTTATTGTATCGATAATTAAAGAGACGTTCGTTATGTGCGCAAACATTCCGTATGCGGGCAAGCAAATCAAGCATGCGCACTAATTCGTTTTCTGTAATCTGATCAAATTCGATACTGACCTTGCACTGTATATTTTGAGGCAGAAAACTGTATAATTTAGAAACACTTCCTAAAGGAAGAGCTTTCATCATAACCCACAAAGGAATATTTCCGTGTTTTTGTTTTTGGTGCATGATATAGGAATAGTCTTTCGGGTTTGAAGCAATTTTAGATAAACGTCCGATTAGATTATTGATTTCAGATTGGTTAGCAGCTGAATAGTTGTATTTTGTTGCATTTAGATAGTGCTGTTGTTCCTCTCCGTAGGTTTCGCAAAAAGAATAAGAAATCAGTGATTTGATATGTTTTTCAACCTTTAATATATTAGATAAAATGGTGTTTCTTAACGTATCGTCAAAACTGTACAGGGCGAAAACATCATCAAGAGTTACATGAGGCTTATACATGCCATTTTTAGCTTTGAAAGGGTTTTTGTACCCGGAAATAAGTGCAAAATAACTGTGTTCTTTCAGAAGCTGCAAAGCTGTGTCGTAATCGCTGATCATGAGCCCTTTATCTGTTAATTTCTTAATTTGTTGATTATATGTTAAGAAAGGCTTATCACTTGTACGCATAAAAATCTCCTGTATGCAAGAAAGCTCCCGTAGGAGCTTTCATAGGTCGCAGGCCTCGCAGGTATCTGCAACACGATCACTGATGTTAGTTTACCATGGTAAATTTGACTTGTCAAGTCATAGAAAACTCTATTTCACATGGGAAACAGTATCAGTACTATTATGATATGCAGGATAAGAATATCTATGCTGCTAATGTTTTGAAGGCCCGATTGCTTGGTTATGACAATCTCTCCCTTGATTTTTCTGACAATCCATCGTTAATCTGTGCGTTAAGATCGCAGGTGGAGCAGGCATCCAGCGTTTCTTTGCTTACTTTCCCATCCCGGTAATCCCTGACAATCTTGTTTTCATACATGCTGTATTTTTTGCTTGTCCAGAATTTTAATTTATGCCGTAATACCCAGAGGGCGGGAACCCAGATATATTTATGCATGGCGGGAGAAACGGAACCGATCATCCAGCAGTTCCGGTCACAGCAACGGACTTTGCCCCTGACGCTTTCGGCTTTCGGGCTGTTCCAAAGTTCTTCCCATGTGGAAGTCTCATTGAGATTTCCCATAACTTCTTTATCCTTGGTGCCGTTGCAGGGCATTACATCCCCGTAAGGGTCAATGAAAAAGGTGTCAAAAGCCATGTCGCAGGGAAGAAGACGTTTTTGTCCGTAAATGTAGTTGATCAATCCGTGGTTAAAATAAGCCCGGAACCATTTTTTAGGGCTTTTTGATCGTAACAGCTCATTGATCAGGTTTTCGAATTCTTTTGCCACCAGAGGGCGGTCATGGATGATATTTTTTGCTTCCACAAAATAAAAGGAATTGTGGAGGGATGCGGTGGCAAATTCCATATTCATTTCATTGGACAGGTTATAAAGGGCTACCAGGTCTTTGGCGTTTATATCTTGCACGGTCATGCCAAAGCCCACATCCTTCATGCCCATTTCTACCAGTTTCTTTAAGGTGGCATAACCACGGTTAAAGCCGTCGGGAAGCCCTCGAATCTGGTTGTTGGTCTGCTCTAGTCCTTCAATGGAAATGCGGATACCGATCTGGGGAAATTCTTTGCACAGGCCTATGATACGGTCGGTAAAAAAACCGTTAGTGGAAATGACAATGCGGTCGCTTTTTTTGTAAAGCTCTCCGACGATTTCTTTTAAATCGGTGCGGATAAAAGGCTCTCCCCCGGTGATGTTGGTAAAATACATAGGTGGGAGCTTTTGGATGGTTTCCAGGGAAAGCTCTTCCTCAGGCAGGGAAGGCTTTTTATAGCGATTGCACATATTGCATCTGGCATTGCAGCGGTAGGTTACGATTACAGTTCCGTTTAATTTTTTCATAAATACCATTTTACCTCGTTTTCTTGATGATCTTTCTTTATCCTATCCCAGATTTGATAAATTAACAATAGTTTTGTATAATCATTTTGAAAGGAAGATAAATTAACAGGATAAAATATGAAATTGGGAGCATATAATGAAATTAGTATCTCTTATATTGACAACTTTTAATTGCAAAGAAAATCTTGAAAAAACGCTTCAAAGTATCGAAAGCCAGGATTATCCGAACCTTGAGGTGGTAATCAAGGACGGGGAATCTACAGACGGAACGTTAGATGTGATCCGGCATTATCAAAAGGTCAGCCGTTATAAGGTGGAGTGGGCGTCTGTGAAAGATAAGGGGCTTTATGATGCAATGAATCAGGGGCTTGTTCTGTCCATGGGAGAGATTATCTTATTTTTTAATGATAAATTTACCCATGGGCAGGTGGTATCCCAATGCATCCATGCCATGGAGCGGGAAGGCGCAGACGGCGTCCATGGGGATTTGGTCTATGCGGATAATGGCGTGGTGAAGCGATATTGGAAAATGGGAACAGGGAAAATCCGGAATGGGTGGATGCCCGGGCATCCTACGCTTTTTTTGCGTCGCCAGGTGTATGAGCGGTATGGGGGTTATGATTGTACCTATAAATGCTCCGCGGACTATGAATTTATGGTGAGGATATTAAAGGATGGAGGCATCAGGCTTGCGTATATCCCGGAAATCCTGGTGGAGATGTATTACGGGGGAACCAGTACCCAAAGCGCCGGCGCCTACGGGGTATCGGTCAGGGAAGCCCACAGGGCTCTTGCCGCTAACAGGGTAAAGTTTCCCTGGTGGGTAGTTTTTTTGCGGACCTTGCGGACGATTCCCCAGTTTTTTCCCCGTAAGAAGTCGATTGAAACGAAATAGGACATTAAAACGTATGATAAATACCGAAAATATGTTATTATAAACAACTATGCCAAAAGCTCGCTTTTTTGTGGATAATGAATTTATCAGCGCTGATCAAAAAACTGATAAAGGAGAAATCTACAATGAAGAAACATGTTACAAGAAAAAAGGTTTATGGAAAACTGATCGGGGTTTGTAAAGGGATGCTTTTTGCGGCAGGGTTATTTACCGGCGCCCTGACCGGGCTTTTGTGGAAGATGGAAGCCTTAGCGGGGGAAATGATACAGGTTGTTGAGTTTGGCGTGGTAAAGGAAGGGGAGAGCATTTTTGCCAGATGTGCTTACCGGCATTTTGATGGCAGCAGCGGGATCATGCAGCTTTATCTGGAAAAAATGGATGAAGAGGGTGATTTTCTCCCAATCAGTTATGGGGATCTGTTTGCGGCCGGTGAGGAGATTCAGACGGCCTGCACGCAGTCACAAAGCGCGGAGCCGGGGATCTACAGGGCGGTACTTCTTATAAGGAGCGGCACGGGGATGCCGGTGGTCAGATTTAGGGATTCGGCTCCTTTTGAAGTGAAGCATGCGGAAAATGTAAACGGACAGGAAGCGGAAGGTTTCCGGGAAGCCGCACGGGAGCAAAGAATAGAGCAGGAGAATGGGCAATGCGGCCATGTGGTGACGGAAAATACCGTTAGGGAAGCTACTCCTTTTTCCGATGCGGTTAAGGAAGAAAGCTGTGAAAACTGCGGATGGGTTTTTGCCCGTTGGGAGGTGCCTAATTCGGCGTATACTGCCTTTCTGGATCAGACAGCGGATGCAATCCGGGCAGCACAGCCGCAGGAGGTGGTCAGGGTTTCTACCGACAGATGGATCAGTTTTGATCGGCGGGTGTTTGCCGCCATGGCGGACAGGAGAGATGTTTCTGTTTTGGTGGAATACCGCTATCAGGGGGAGGAACATCAGGTATTGATCCAGGCAGGAGCGGAGACGGATGATCTGATGGATGAAAACGGGTTTTGCGGTTTTTGTTACCTGGCACAGGTTTTCGGAGAAAAGTTTGACGTAGTACAGTTCTTATTATAAAATGATAACAGGGTTTGACCGGGGCGGAAGGATTCTTCCGCCCTTGAAAGTAAAAGAGTGAAAGAAAGCAGGTAATTATGAACCAATTGGATGTTTCAAAAAAATATTTGATCACCGGCGGGGCAGGCTTTATTGGGTTTTACTTATCCAAAGCCCTTCTTGAAGCCGGTGCACAGGTAACAGGCCTGGATAATATGAACGATTATTATGAGGTTTCTCTAAAAGAGGATCGTCTTTCTGGCCTGAAGGCATATGCCGGGTATCGCTTTGTGAAAGGCGATCTGGCAGATAAAGAGACGGTGTTTCGTCTGTTTGAAGAATACCGCCCGCAGGTTGTGATAAACCTTGCCGCACAGGCAGGGGTGCGTTACAGCATTGACAATCCGGATGCTTATATCCAGTCAAATATCGTGGGGTTTTTCCATGTTCTTGAGGCCTGCCGGCATTACCCGGTGGAGCATTTGGTATTTGCTTCTTCCAGTTCTGTTTATGGAGGAAACCGGAAAGTTCCTTTTTCCACAATGGATCAGGTGGACAAGCCGGTAAGTTTGTATGCGGCAACCAAAAAGTCTAATGAGCTGATGGCATACTCTTACAGCAAGCTTTACGGCATTCCCCTGACCGGACTTCGTTTTTTTACCGTGTATGGCCCTATGGGCAGGCCGGATATGGCGTATTATAAGTTTGCGAAAAAGATCATGGCAGGGGAACCGATCCAGATTTACAATCAGGGGGATATGTTAAGGGACTTCACTTATATTGATGATATCATAACCGGTGTGGTAAATATTCTTTGCAATCCGCCTTTGCCGGATGAAAATGGCAGTGCGTACAAGATCTACAATATCGGGAACAATAAGCCGGAAAAGCTGATGGACTATATCGCCGCGCTGGAGAAGTGCCTTGGAAGGGAAGCCAGGAAGGAGTTTCTGCCCATGCAGCCCGGGGATGTATATGAGACTTATGCGGATGTACAGGATTTGATTCATGATTTTGGGTTTAAGCCCTCTACGTCTATTGAAGAAGGGCTTTCGCGGTTTGCGGAGTGGTTTTTGGATTATTACGGTTGAGAAAAGGAGGTTTTAGGATTATGATGAAGATTGCGGTAGCAGGAACGGGATACGTAGGTTTGGTGGCAGGCGTGTGCTTTGCGGAGGCAGGGCATGACGTTACTTGCGTGGATGTGGATGAAAAAAAGGTAGAGATCATGCGTCAGGGGATTTCCCCTATTTATGAAGAAGGCTTAGAAGAGCTGATGCGGAAAAATAACGCCAGGGGAACCCTTCATTTTACCACGGATTACAGGGAGGCTTACCGGGATGCCCAGGCAATTTTTATCGGGGTGGGAACTCCGGAAATGCCAGACGGAAGCGCCAATTTAAGTTATATTGCAACGGTTTCCAGACAGATTGCGGAGACGGTTGAGCGGGATTGCCTGGTGGTGGTAAAATCCACGGTGCCGGTAGGGACCAACGATAAGGTGGAGCAGTTTATCAGGGACTTTCTTGTCCATGACGTGAAGGTGGAGGTGGCTTCCAACCCTGAATTTCTGGCTCAGGGAACGGCGGTTCACGATACCCTCCACGCGGCCAGAATCATTATAGGAACGGAGAGCGCGGAGGCGGAGACGCTCCTTAAGAAAATATATGAGCCCTTTGAACTGCCCATTGTTTCCGTAAAGCGGCGTTCGGCGGAAATGATTAAGTACGCATGCAACGATTTTCTTGCTCTTAAGATTTCCTATATGAACGACATCGCCAATCTCTGCGAGCTGGTGGGAGCCGATATCACCGACGTTGCAAAGGGAATGAGCTACGACGAGAGAATCGGCGCGCGGTTTTTAAATGCGGGAATCGGATTCGGCGGGAGCTGTTTCCCCAAGGATACAAAAGCGCTTAAGTTTCTTGCAAGGGAGCACGGTTATCAGCTTAAAACGGTGGAAGCCTGCGTGGAGGTCAATTTAAAACAGAAGACCAGACTGTTTGAGAAGGCAAAGGAAAGAATGATTTCCTTCAGCGGCTTAAAGGCGGCGGTGCTTGGACTTACTTTCAAGGCCGGGACGGACGATTTGCGGGAGGCGCCTTCCATTGACAATTTAAAGCTCCTTCTGGCGGCGGGAGCCGACGTGTATGCTTACGACCCGGAGGGAGAAGAGCGGGCGAAGCAGCTTTTTCCCGAGGGAAAGTTAGAGGCCGGAACCATGAACTATACGGACTCCATAGACGCGGCGTTAGAAAGGGCCAATATCTGTTTTGTGTTTACGGAATGGCCGGAAATCAGGAGTGTAGAGCCGGGGAAATTTAAGGAGTTAATGCATACGCCGCTGGTTTATGATGGCAGGAATCTTTATGCGCCGGAGGACATGAAAGCGGCAGGAGTGGAATACTACAGCATTGGGCGCTAACAAACGCTGTTACGCGCTGCATTCCGGCTTATTGTAACAAACGCCGTCCCGCGTTGCGTTTCGGCTTATTGTAAAAGATGCGGCTACAAACCGCATCTTTTGCTTATAATATATCTGGGTCTTCCCTTTATTTCATCGTAAATCCGGGAAATATAATGGCCTATAATTCCGAGGCTAATCATAAGAACGCTTCCGATGATGAGCTGTAGCAGAATAACCGTTGTAAAACCTTCCAGGGCGGTGCCGGAAAAATACCGGTACAGTGACTGCACGCCCAAAACGACGGAGGCAAGCAGCATAAGCCATCCAAGAAAGGTGACCACCTGCATGGGAGCGCCCGAAAAGGAAGTGATGTTGCGGATGGCATATTTTACAAGGCTCCACATGGACCATTTGGAGGAACCGATAGTCCGCTCCTGCACCTCAAAGGGAAGGGAAACGGTTCGGAAACCTACCCAGGAGGAAAGCGCCCGGAAAAAGGGTGCCCGTTCCGGAAGAAGAAGAAGCGCG
>OFGA01001212.1_pt1 | contig 18432 bp, 17 predicted proteins | sample 1521471 | NCBI WGS metagenome assembly OFGA01 (sample SAMEA3504086, study PRJEB24116) | mouse gut metagenome | biome: mouse gut; feature: mouse-associated habitat; material: faeces | place: Denmark | collected 2011
ATCACCCCACTTGTTAGTAGTATACCATACTGTCTAACAAATGGGGTGCAGTTCACAAATGATCTGCGGCGCTTCTGCGTGTGCAGGCTGTCAGACAGCCCGTTCCGGAACCGCGCGTACCAGCCACTTCCTCCGGAAGTAATGGACGGCGAGTACGACGGACCGGACGGCCCACTCCACCCACATGGCGGTCCACAGCCCGGTGAGCCCCATGCCCATCCGGTAGGCCAGGAAGTAGCCGCACACGATCCGCACGCACCACATGGAGGCCAGGGACAGCACCGATGGAAACACGCTGTCGTGCCCCGACCGGAGGATAGCGGGCAGCACGTTGGAGAAGGGCCAGAACAGGAAGATGGGCAGCAGGATATACCGCAGCAGCTCCAGGGTCTTCTCCTGCACTTCCGGGGAAGCGTGGTAAAGATGGGTCAGCATCGTGGGGAAGAAGGGATAGGCGATGGTGGCCGATGCCGCCAGCAGGAACAGCGCCAGCACGCACATCTTGCAGCCGTAGCCGAAGGCGTGCTCCTTCTCCCCCGCGCCGATGCACCGGCCGGATATGGTGATGCCCAGATTCCCCGCCGCTCCGGCGGCGGCGGTGGTCACACCCATCAGGGAGCCCGCGATGGAGTTTACCACCACGGCGCCGGTGCCCAAGGGGACCGTCATGGCGGTGAGCACGATGCCGCCGAAGGCCAGGAACAGCTGCTCCAGGCCAAAGGGGATGCTGACCTCCAGAATGGTGGAGAGGATGGGCTTCTGGAAGGAGAAGACGTCCTCCAGCCGCAGGCGGATGGGCATATCCCTGGGCAGGAAGAGGAAGGCCAAGGCGGCCAGAGCTCCCACGGCCCTGGCGAAGATCTGGGCCAGGGCGCTGCCCAGGATATCCATTTGCAGCACGTTCAGGAACAGGATGCTGAACAGCAGATAGGACACGTTGATGATGATGGTCAGGCACAGACACTTCTGGGACTCCCCCAGCCCCCGAAGGATGGAGAAGACCCCGGAGTAGACGGTGAAGATGATCATGGAAAAGGTGCCCTGGATCATGTAGGACACGGCTTTCTCCATGATGGCCGGCTCCGCCTGGGGATAGAGGGCCGTGAGGATGGGCCGTGGGAACAGGATCAGCACCAGTCCCAGCAGGGACCCCGTCAGGAAGGTGAGCCACAGGATGTGGCCCGCCGCCTGCTGGGTCTTGACCATATCACCCCCGCCGAAGCACTGGGTCACTGCCACGGTGCCGCCGGCGGAGATGCCCCCCAGCACGCACATGATGAGGCCCAGCAGGGGGGAAACCAGGTTGACCGCGGCAATGGAGGACTCCCCGGCAGAGGAGATCAGCGCCGTGATCAGCATGTTGATGAACATGATGGACAGGGAATCCAGGATCAGGGGAAGGGTCATCCGGTAGATCTGACGGGCTGTAAAAACGGGAGAGGTCAGCTGGCGGTCCAGGCGGCCCTTGGCGGCGCTGCATAATTTGATTGTCATGGCGGTCACCTCGCGACATCGGGGCGGTTTTTTGCGGTACGGCAGCCCTTCCGGCTGCATCGCGGGACAGGATAGCACAGCCGGGGGAAAAAGTCAATGCCTCCCTCCAACAATTCTCCGGAATGGCAAAATGCACAACCACATACAAGAAAAGCCAATCCCGTTTCGTGACTTGCGGGGAGGGGGTTAGTATAATATATATAAAAAGACACCGCAGTCAATATAGGTTTTCGTCAAAACCAATATCATTTGGAAGGCTGGTGAACAGCGATGTCCCGAAGACTCCCAGAGACGAACCCCTCCGCCAGACCCAACCGGTACCGCTTCTCCAAGTACAAGAAGACGCTGGTGCTCCTCACCATGGCGGCGCCTACGGCCATCTGGCTGCTTCTGATGCGCTATCTCCCCATGGGGGGCATCATCCTCGCCTTCAAGGAGTACAAGGTCAATCCCCGCAACCCCTCCTTTATCAGCAACCTGATCAACAGCAAATGGGTAGGGCTGAACAACTTCAACTTCCTCTTCATGACGGACGACGCGAAGATCATGTTCCGCAACACCCTGCTCTACAACATCGTCTTCATCATCCTGGGGATCATCATCCCGGTGGCCTTCGCCATCATGCTCAACGAGGTCACCAAGAAGTTCGTGGCCAAGGCCTACCAGACCATGATGTTCTTCCCCTACTTCCTCTCCTGGGTGGTGGTCAGCTACTTCCTCAACGCCTTCATCGACGGGCAGTACGGCATGATCACCGCCATGCAGCGGGCCGCCGGAGGGGAGATGACCAACTGGTACACCACCCTGGGGCCGTGGCCGTACATCATCGTCTTTGCCAACCTGTGGAAAAACGTGGGGTATACCACGGTGCTGTACCTCTCCGCCATCACCGGCATCGACTCCACCCAGTACGAGGCCGCCGCCATCGACGGCGCTTCCAAGTGGCAGCAGATCTGGTACGTGACCATCCCCAACCTGCGTACCATGATCTGCATCCTGTTCATCATGAACGTGGGCAAGATCTTCAACGCGGACTTCGGGCTGTTCTACTCCGTGCCCATGAACAGCGGGGCCCTCTTCCCGGTGACCCAGGTCATTGATACATATGTGTACCGCGCCCTGATGGTCACCGGCCGGATCGATATGAGCTCGGCGGCCGGCCTGCTGCAAAACGTATTGGGCTTCATCTGTATCCTCACTGCCAACAACATCGTCAAAAAGATCGATGCTGACAGCAGTATGTTCTAAGGGAGGCGCGATATGGCAAGTAAGAAAAAGAATCTCCGTTTGAATTCCGTCAGCCGCGGCGCGGAGGCCGTCATCTATATCGTCCTGGGCCTCTTCTCCCTGTGCTGCATCATTCCCTTTATTTTCGTCGTCATCATCTCCTTCTCGTCCGAGGCTTCCATCCGGCAGATCGGCTACTCCTTCATCCCCATGGAGTGGAGCACCGAGGCTTTCCGGTACGCCTTCAAGAAGCTGCCCCAGATCTGGCGGTCCTACTTCAACAGCCTCTTCATCACCGTGGTGGGCACCGCGCTGAGCACCCTGATGTGCGCCCTGTACTCATACGTGCTCTACCGGCCCGATTTCAGATTCCGGCGCTTCTTCAACTTCTTCAGCTTCTTCACCATGATCTTCGGCGGCGGCCTGGTGCCCACCTACATCATCTGCTCTCAGGTGCTTGGCCTGAGCGAGAACTACGGGGCGCTGATCGTCCCCCTGCTGGTGAACCCCTTCAATATCATCATTATGCGGACCTTCTTCAAGAGCTCGGTGCCTCTGGAGCTCATCGAGGCCGCCACCATCGACGGCAGCGGCGAGTACAACACCCTCTTCCGGGTGGTGGCCCCCATTGCCAAGCCCGGCGTAGCCACCATCGCTCTGCTCAACGCCCTGGTCTTCTGGAACGACTGGTATCTGTCCCTGCTGTATATCAAGCGGAACAAGATCCTCCAGCCCCTCCAGGCCCTGCTGATGGAGCTCCAGAACAACGTGGAGTACCTCAGCCGGATGGCGGGCCAGATGGGCGCGGCGGCCATCAACGAGGCGGCCAAGATGCCCACCCAGTCCCTGCGGATGGTGCTGGTGGTGCTGATCGTGGTCCCCATCGCCTGCGCCTACCCATTCTTCCAGCGCTACATCGTGGCCGGCCTTTCCGTCGGCTCTGTGAAAGGCTGATACAGCGTTTCGCTGTTTCACAAAAACCATACATCATCAATTTTTGGAGGAGAACGCTATGAAAAAGATCCTTGCAATGCTGCTGGCTCTCGTCATGGTCCTGGGCCTGGCCGCCTGCGGCGGCAGCGACAACAACAAGGCGCCTGACGCTGACAAGCCTGCGGACGCCACTCCCGACGACGGCGCGGCCAATGACGCCCCCGCCGAACCCGCGCTGGACCCCGTGACCCTGCGCGTCTGGTTCCACGGCAGCACCGTTTCGCCTGAGGCTTCCGCCAAGGTCATGGAGTCCGTTAACGCCTATCTGCAGGACAAGATCAACGTGACGCTGGAACCCATCTGGGGCACCTGGGGTGACTTTGACACTGCCACCGTGACCGCCCTGACCGGCGGCGACGACGTGGACATTTACTTCACCTGCAACTGGTCCTCCAACGAGTACAACAGCTACGCCCGCGACGGCTACTGGGTCAAGCTGGACGACATGCTGCCCACCTACGGCGCGGACCTGCTGACCACCATCCCTGAGGGCATCTGGGAATGCGCAAAGACCAACGGCTACGACGGCATGGGCGTGTACGCCGTGCCCGCCCTGAAGGACACCGCCACCCAGAACTGCTGGGACCTGAACGGCACCCTGCTGGCCGAGCTGGGCTATGACGTGGACGAGTTCGTAGAGTTCGCTTCCATGAATCCCGACTTCTACTACTCCGACGAGTTCGAAGAGGTCCTCCAGAAGGCCAAGGACGCAAAGGGCAGCAGCTTCTATCCCCTGGTGGGCGAGCCCGTGGTCTTTGAGCGGATCGCCACCGGCACCGCTATCGTCACCGGCGACCTGAACGGCGCTCCCGTGCTGTCCTACTATTACGATGTGGAGCATCCCTCCACGGACATCGGCAGCAAGATCGTCTGCAAGTACGCCACTCCCGAGTTCAAGAAGTTTGCCGAGCGTACCTACTACCTGGCCCAGAAGGGCTTCATCTCCCCCCAGACCCAGAACGTGGACACCGCCAACAACTACCGGGAAGCCTGCGCCAGCACGGGCGATTACCTCATCAGCTCCCAGTCCTACGCCTTCGGCTGTGAACTGGATTACGCCCGCGCCCGCGGCATCGACGTGCGCATGATCCCCACCGATGCTCCCTACATGGACGCTACCTCCGGTCAGGGCGCTATGATGGCCATCTCCGCCACCTCCAAGAATCCAGAGCGGGCCCTGATGTTCCTGAACCTGCTGAACACCGATCCCGAGCTGATGACCATGCTGAACTACGGCACCGAGGGCTATACCTATAACAAGAACGCCGATGGCACCATCTCCTTCATCGACGAGGTCCGCGCTACCTACAGCCCCTGGACCAACGGCATGGGCAACGTCCGCCAGCTGCCCCCCACCGCCGAGCAGGGCGTGGATTTCTGGGAGCGCTTCTCCGCTTACTATGACAGCGCCGAGGTCCTGCCTTACGGCTCCTTCATCCTGGATACCTCCGAGCTGTCCAACGAGGCTACCGCCCTGGCCAACGTGTATGGCCAGTACGGCTTCCAGCTGATGGGCGGCGCCACCAACCCCGACACCGTCCTGCCCGAGTTCCTCGCCAAGCTGGAGGAGGCCGGCATCCAGAAGCTGCTGGACGCGGCCAATGATCAGCTGTCCGCCTTCCTGGCAGGCTAAGAAAACAGCCTGCGGCAGAAAGCAGCAACAAAAGACGCCCCGCGTCCACCGGCGCGGGGCGTCTTTTTGCGTCAAAAAGCCTGCCTCCCAAAGAACCTCGTCCTTTGTTCCGCTCCGAGCCTGCCCAGGAAAAGCGTCCCTTTCAAAAAAATTTGCCGCCGCGCACAAAAAAGGCTATACAAATCCTCCTTTTATTGGTATATTATAAAGATAGCTTATCCCCCGTACCGGGATCATATTTTACAGGAGGTCGATTCCTTATGAGCGCTTTGACTGATCTGATCTATGGCGGTTCCAACGCCGTGGCGGGCCTGACCGAGGGGGCCGTCAACGACGCCATCGCCAAGCACGGCGCGGATACGCCGGTGGCCTTCTCTGACACCGCCTACTTCTTCCCCACCATCTATGCCGCTACCGGCGTGAAGGTGAAGACCCTGGGCGACCTGCCCGCCTGCGTGGGCGTTTTGAAGAGCCTCATCACCAATCAGGACGACATCGGCGCGGCCCTGAACGCCGGACTTGCCACCGCCGTGGGCGCGGAGATCATTGAGGGCCTGAAATACGTGGGCGGCGGCGATCCCTACGCCGAAGACTCCGGCATCGGGTTCGTGCCCGATCCCATCATCCGCTCCCTGGGCGTGCCCCTGGTCACCGGGGACATCCCCGGCGTGGCCGTGGTGCTGGGCAAGGCGGACGATGCCGAGGATGTGGCCAAGGTGGTCAAGGACTACCAGTCCAAGGGCATCCTCACCTTTATGATCGGCGAGTGCATCGAGCAGGCCCTGGAGCAGGGCGTGAAGATGGGCCTGGAGCTCCGGGTGGTGCCCCTGGGCCACGACGTGACCAGCGTCATCCATGTCGTCACCGTGGCGATCCGCGCCGCCCTCATTTTCGGCAACGTCCAGCCCGGCGACCTGGCGGGCCTCCTTAAGTACACCAAGGAGCGCGTCCCCGCCTTCGTCAACACCTTCGGAGCCCTGGACCCCGTGGTGGTTTCCGCCGGCGCAGGCGCTATCGCCCTTGGCTTCCCGGTAATCGTGGACCAGGATATCGGCGACCTCCAGGTCCCCGGTGCGCTGGAGGCCGAGCTGGACCACAGCGAAACCAGCAAGCGTTCCCTGGCCCTGCGGAACATCCACATCAAGGTGAAGGAGCTGCCCATCCCCGTGGCCTTCGCCGCCGCCTTCGAGGGCGAGATCATCCGCAAGGCGGACATGAAGGTGGAGTTCTGGTCCAGCAAAAACACCACCTGCGAGTTGGTGACCATGCGGGACGCCGCCCAGGTGGAGGACCACAGGATCGTGGTAGACGGCCCCGACATCGACAGCGGCGAGGTGGAGTACGCCCTGGCCACCTATATCGAGGTCTACGGCGCGAAGATGCAGAAGGACTTTGAGTCCGTCATCGAGCGGAAGATCCACGCCTGGTTCAACTACATGGAGGGCGTGATGCACACCGGCCAGCGCAACCAGTTCCGCATCCGCGTCTCCAACGACGCCTACGACAAGGGCCTGCGGATGAAGCACTTCGGCGAGGTGCTGTACTATATGATTATGGACGAGTTCGCCGCCGTGGTGGACAAGTGCCAGGTCACCCTGGTCACCGATCCCGGGAAGGCCAAAAAGATTCTGGACGAGGAGGCCATGCCCGCCTACAACGCCCGGGACGACCGGCTCAGCTCCATGACCGACGAGAGCGTGGACAAGTTCTATACCTGCATCCTCTGCCAGTCCTTCGCTCCCAGCCACTGCTGCGTGGTGACCCCGGAGCGTCTGGGCCTGTGCGGCGCGGTGAGCTGGCTGGACGCCAAGGCCACCAAGGAACTCAACGACGCCGGTCCCTGCCAGCCCATCAGCAAGGAGGGCTGCACCGACGAGGTGAAGGGCTACTACCCCGACGTGGACCGCATGGTCAACGCCGCCACTCAGGGCGCGGTGGAGCATGTGAGCCTGTACTCCATCATGGAGGACCCCATGACCTCCTGCGGCTGCTTCGAGTGCATCTGCGGCATCGAGCCCATCTCCAACGGTCTGGTGATCTGCAACCGTGAGTTCAAGGGCATGACCCCCACCGGCATGACCTTCGGCGAGCTGGCCTCCATGACCGGCGGTGGCGTCCAGACCCCGGGCTTCATGGGCCATGGCCGCCACTTCATCGCCTCCAAGAAGTTCGCCGCCGCCGAGGGCGGCATCTCCCGCATTGTCTGGATGCCCAAGGAGCTGAAAGACGACGTGGCCCCCCGGCTCAACGCCACCGCCAAGGAGCTGCTGGGCATCGACGACTTCTGCGGCATGGTGGGAGACGAGACCATCACCTCCGATCCCGAGGAGCTGCTGAACTTCCTGACGGAGAAGGGTCACCCCGTGCTGAACCTGGAGCCCCTGATGTGACCGTTTTGAATTGACGCAATAACTGTGGAGGCCCTGCGGCGCGATATGCCGCAGGGCCTCTTTCTGAAAAAATTTTCGTTTTCCTGACAGATTTCCACTCCCTGTCTTGTTTTCTCGGTGAAAGGAGTGATGCCCATGACCGACGAACGAGCGGAATACCTGGTGGAGCGCTACGCCGACCTGATCCTGCGGATCGGCAAGACCTGGCTGGGCGATATGGACGACGCCAAGGACATCTGCCAGACGGTCCTCATCAAGATGCTGGAGAACCCCCGGGCGTTCCCGGAGGAGGGCCAGGAACGGGCCTGGGTGGTCCGGATAGCGGTGAACGAGTGCAAGAACTGGCGGAAGACCGCCTGGTTCCGCCGCCGGGTCCCGCTGGACGAGTCCCTCCGGCTGGCGGCGGAGGACCCGGAGCCGGAGGACGGCAGTCTGCTGGCGCAGGTCCAGGCCCTGCCCGCCATGTACCGGGAGGTCATCTTCCTGCGGTACTACGAGGGCTATGAGGTGAAGGAGATCGCCGCCCTGCTGGGCCGGTCCCCGGCGCTGGTGAGCACCCACCTGAAGCGCGGGAAGGAAAAACTGAGAAATATGTTGGGAGGTACGGAGTATGCACGAGGATTTTGAGAGCTACAAAAAAGAGCTGGACCGGGTCCGGCTGACAGAGGAGGGCAAGAGGGCCCTGGCGGAGAGCCTGAGCCGCTGTGAGCCGGAGGAGCGCCCGGTCATCCGGTCCCGCCGTCTGACAGCCGGCGCCGGGAGGATCGCTGCCATAGCGGCGGTGGTATGCCTGCTGGTATCAGGGGCCGTGGCCGCGGTGGTGGGGTCGCCCACCCTGCGGGACAATGTATTTGGCGACTCCGCCGGGTACAGCCAGAGCAGCGGTTTTGTGGGAAGATCCGTGGAAAAGAACGGCTGGACCGTTACCATCACCGACTGCGTGGGCGACGACCGGAACCTCTGTCTGGGCATCGAGGTGGAGGCCCCGGAGGGCGTGGTGCTGGACGGGACGGAGGATTACCGCTTTCTGGATTACAGCAACGGCTTTATCCGCAACGGCGGCAGCAGCGGGATGGACCAGCTCCCGGACGACGATCCTGCAGACAATAAGATCCGGTTTATGCTGCGATACTACAGCTCCGGTTTTGATTCGGACGGCTTTAACGGAGGGAGCCGCTTCGCTTTGAAAAAACTGATCCACGATTTTCGCTGGGAGGAGCAGGAAGACGGCAATTGCGTCCAGAAATATGTGGAGGACTGCGGCGCGACCTGGGATTTCGGCTATCTGGAGATCTCCTATGCGGACAGTACCATCCGTCTGGAGCCTGATCTGCCCGTCACAACGCTGGATGTAGAGGCGACCATTACTTCTGTGGAAGTTTCGCCGCTAGGCGCAGTCATCAGGATCGAGGGCGATGCGCTGCTATACCACCACGACTGGGTGCCGAAGAACGCCCCGGACGGATGGTACGGCTGCATGGAGTATCAGGAGGTCTACCTGTATACCGAGGACGGCGAGGTGATCCCCGCAAACTACCAGGACGGCGCAAGCGCCGGCGGCGGGTGCAGCGGCGGCACGGTGGAGGAGGACGCTTTCATCGTGCTGGACCGGCGGTTTGACGAGCTTGTGGACGTGGACAGCCTCACCGCCATCTCCGTCTGCGGCGTAACGATCCCTCTGAAATAAGAAGCGAAGGAGGCTCTGCGGCCTGTGTGCGCCGCAGGGCCTCCTTTCCGAATATCCCCTTGTCCTGACCCGGCAGAACTGCTATAATCATCACAGCGCCGCGCGTCAGGACGGCGGCTGGTTTGGCGGACGGGTATGAAACGAGGTGGAGTATGGCACAAACGCTGGCGCTTTACGAAAAAAAGATACTGAACGATGAGGAATTTCCCATTCAGCTGTTCCGGAACAGGTTCCGCCAAAGGGGGCAGTACTTCGACCTCCACTGGCACGAGCACATCGAGCTGCACTACGTGGTCAGCGGTCACACCACGATCAAGCTGGAGCAGGAGGACGTCCTGGCCTGCCAGGGGGACCTGGTCATCGCCAACAGCAGCATCCTTCACGAGGGATTCTGTGACGGGACCCCCATGGAGACGCTGGTGGCGATCTTCAACATGGCGGACTTTTCCAGGGAGCTGGCGGACAAGAATATCATTTTCCAGCCCCACATCCAAAACGATCCGGAGATCGTCCGCATCATGGGGGCCATTTCCGGCGAGATGCTCCGGCAGGAGATCGGGGGGCGGCTGGTCTGCAAGGGGTGCCTGCTGCAGCTGGTGGCCTACCTGGTGCGGCATTACGCCCGGGAGATGCTGGATCAGGAGGACAGCCTGCGGCGCAGGAAAAAGCTGGAGCGCCTGAACATCGTCTATCAGTACATCGAGCGCAACTACTCCGGCCCCATCGGCAACCGGGAGCTGGCGGACCTGATCCACGTCAGCGAGGGACGGTTCAGCCACCTCTTCAAGGAGAGCGCCGGAATGGCCCCCCTCCAGTACATCAACAAGGTCCGGCTGGAGAAGGCCGCCAACCTGCTGAAGCGGGGCGATTACACCGTGGCGGAGGTGGCCAACGCGGTGGGATTTTCCGACTACAACCACTTTGGCCGTCTCTTCCGCCGCGCCTTCGGATGCACGCCCATGGAGGCGCGAAAAAACAGCAGGATCGTATGAGTTTACAGCAGAAGAATCCTATCTTTCTTCTGCTGTTCTTTTATAATAAAATCCATGTGAGACGTAAGGGATATTTTGGAGGATATACCAATCCTGGCCGGGCGGACGCCGCCGCGCTGGCATCCGAGCGGCTGGGACGCGAGGACCGGAGTTCCCTGCCGGATGGGCGGGAAAAATAGAATAACAGCAAGAAACGGAGGAACAACGATGAAATTAGGAACACTGACAGCCGCGCTGGCGGACCTGCCCCTGGAGGAGGCCTGCGGCTTCCTGGCGGACAACGGCGTGCAGATGGTGGAGATCGGCTGCGGCGGCTTCCCCGGGAAGGCCCACTGCGACGCGGCGGAGCTTCTGGCGGACGAGGGCAAGCGGAAGGCCTTTGTGGACGTCATCCACGGCCACGGACTGGAGATCAGCGCGCTGAGCAGCCACGGCAACATGGTCCATCCCGACAAGGCGATCGCCAAAGCCTTTGACGACGATCTGACCAACGCCATCCTTCTGGCGGAGGAGCTGAGGGTGCCGGTGGTGAACACCTTCTCCGGGTGCCCCGGCGGCAGTCCGGAGGACAGGACCCCCAACTGGGTGACCTGCCCCTGGCCGGACGACTTCTCCAAAATTTTGGAGTACCAGTGGAACGACGTGCTCATCCCCTACTGGAAGCAGAAGGCGGCCTTTGCCGCCTCCCACGGCGTGCATAAGATCGCGCTGGAGCTCCATCCGGGCTTCTGCGTCTACAACACCCGGACCCTCCTGCGGCTCCGGGAGGCCGTGGGTCCCGAGATCGGGGCCAACTTCGATCCCAGCCACCTGATCTGGCAGGGGATGGACCCCTGCGCCGCCATCCGCGAGCTGGGGAAGGCGGGGGCGCTGTTCCACTTCCACGCCAAGGACACCAAGGTCGATCCCTGGAACACCGCCGTCAACGGCGTGCTGGACACCACCCACTACGGCAGGGAGCTGGAGCGCTCCTGGATCTTCCGCTCCGTGGGGTACGGCCACGGGGAGGACTACTGGAAAGCCATCATCTCCGAGCTGCGCCTGGCGGGGTACGATTACGCCATCAGCATCGAGCACGAGGACAGCCTGATGTCCGGCCGGGAGGGCCTGCTGAAGGCCATCCAGTGCCTGAAGAACGTGCTGATCTACGAGGACCGCGGCGAGATGTTCTGGGCATAAGGGGAGGACCAGCTGTAATGAAGCATACATTGGCAATGGCCGGCTTCGGCGGCATGGCGGGCTGGCATTACGATCTGATCGAGCGGATCGACGGCCTGACGGTGGCCGGGATCTGGGACGTCAAGCCGGAGCGGCGGGAGCACGCCCTCTCCCGGAATATCCACGTCTACCAGAGCCTGGAGGACCTGCTGGCGGACCAGTCTGTGGACCTGGTGCTGGTGGCCACCCCCAACGACGTACATAAGAGCATCGCCATCCAGGCCATGGAGGCGGGGAAGAACGTGGTGTCCGAGAAGCCGGTGACCCTCTCCTCCCAGGATCTGCGGGAGATGATCGAGGCTTCGGAGCGGACGGGCCGCTTCCTGACGGTGCACCAGAACCGCCGGTGGGACGAGGACTTCCTCTCGGTGAAAAAGCTCCTGGACGAGGACCGGCTGGGGGATATCTTCCGGCTGGAGTCCAGAGTACACGGTTCCCGGGGCATCCCCGGGGACTGGCGGCAGGAGAAGGAGCACGGCGGCGGCATGGTGCTGGACTGGGGCGTCCATCTGCTGGACCAGGCGCTGCTCCTGTTCCCCGGCGTGAAGCTGGAGACGGTGTACGCCACCCTGACCAACGTGACCAATCAGCTGGTGGACGATGGCTTCACCGCCGATCTGGGCTTCGCCAACGGCGTCCACATGCTGGTGGAAGTGGGGACCAGCAACTTCATCAGCCTGCCCAGATGGTACGCGCTGGGCAGGGACGGCACCGCCATGATCGAGGACTGGGGCCGGGAGGTCAGGATCGTCCGCGCCCTGGGGACCGATGAAAAGGACGTGGTCCCCGTGCGCACGGCGGCGGGACTGACCAAGACCATGGCTCCCCGGCGGGACGACAGCATCCACAGCGAGGAGGAGCCGGAGGTCTCCAGCGACATCCGGGAATTCTATCAGAATGTGATGGCCGTGCTGGAGGGCCGGGAGGAGAGCCGGATCAAGCTGGACGAGGCAGCCCGGGTCATGAGGCTGATGGAGGCCGTCTTCCAGTCGGCGGAGGAAAAACGGGTCGTCCGGTTCGAGGAATGATGGATCGAAGGAGGAAAACCACATGTTGAAATTACCGATAGCGGTACAGGTATATTCCGTAAGGGAGCAGGCCGCCGCGGACTTTGACGCCGCCATGGGCGAGCTGGCCAGGATGGGGTACGACGGCGTCGAGCTGGCGGGGCTGTACGGGAAGAGCCCCGAGGAAATTCGCGAAATTCTGGACCGCCGGGGGCTGAAGGCCGTCAGCGCCCACGTGCCCTACGATGAGTTCGTCAAGGACCTGGAGGGCACGGTGGAGGCATACCGGAAGATCGGGTGCCAATACGTGGCCGTCCCCTATCTGGGCGGGGAGCGGTGGTACGGCGGAAGCGGCTATCAGGAGACCCTGTCCTTCTTGGCCGTGATCGCGGAGAAGTGCAAAGAGGCCGGGATGCAGCTTCTCTACCACAACCACGCCCACGAGTTTGCCCGGACGGAGGCGGGGGGCTATCAGCTGGATGCCTTCTATGCGGCGGCGGAGACGGCGGCGCTGGCCACGGAGCTGGATCTGTGCTGGGTGAAGGTTGGCGGCGCGGACCCGGCGGAATACCTGCGCAGATACAGCGGGCGGTGCCCCCTGGTGCATATGAAGGACTTCGTCCGGGACGGCGCGGTAACGCTGGTCGCCCTGGGAGACGGGGAACTGGACGTGGGCGCTGCGGCGGCCCAGGCCGCAGAGAGCGGCGCGGAGTGGCTGGTGGTGGAGCAGGACGATCATCACTTTGGGTCTCCGATGGAGAATATGAAAAAGAGCATTGACTGCTTGAAAAAGCTGTAACAGGAGGAATCATCATGAAAAAATTAAAAGCCGGTATCGTAGGATGCGGCGGCATCGCCAACGCCAAGCATCTGCCCGCCATGAAGAAAAACGGAAACTTTGAGATCGTGGCCTTCTGTGATCTGATCGAGGAGCGGGCCGTCAAGGCGAAAGCGGAGTACGGAACGGCGGACGCCCGGGTCTACACCGATTACCAGGAGCTGGTCAAGGAGGACCTGGACGTGGTGTACGTACTGACCCCCAACGACGCCCACGCCCCCGTGACCATCGCCGCCCTAAAGGCGGGCAGGCATGTCATGTGCGAAAAGCCCATGGCGAAGACCTACGCCGAGGCCAAGGCCATGGTGGAGGCCGCCAGGGAGACCGGAAAAATCCTTACCATCGGCTACCAGAACCGCTACAGGGGAGATTCCCGGTATCTGAAGAGAGCCTGCGAGAGCGGCGATCTGGGGGAGATCTACTACGCCAAGGCCCACGCCATCCGCAGAAGAGCGGTCCCCACCTGGGGCGTGTTCCTGGATGCGGAGAAGCAGGGCGGCGGCCCCCTGATCGACATCGGCACCCACGCTCTGGACCTGACCCTGTGGATGATGGACAACTACGAGCCCGCCTCCGTCACCGGCTCCGTGTTCCGCAAGCTGGCGGATCAGAAGGAGACCGGCAACGCCTGGGGCGACTGGGACCCGGAGGTGTTCACCGTGGAGGACTCCGCCTTTGGGTTCATCAAGATGAAAAACGGCGCCACCATCCAGCTGGAGGCCTCCTGGGCCCTGAACAGCCTTGAGGTAGACGAGGCCAAGACGACCCTCTGCGGCACCAAGGCGGGCGCGGATATGAAGGACGGCCTCCGGATCAACCGGGTACAGTATGGGCGGCAGTGCGTGGAGAAGCCGGACCTGTCCTCAGGCGGCGTGGATTACTTCGACGGCGAGGCGGAGAGCGTCCAGGATGTGGAGCAGCGGGTCTTCTACGATGCCGTTGTGAACGGCAAGCCCCTGACCGTGGAGCCCGAGCAGGCGCTGGTGGTGACCCAGATCCTGGAGGCGGTCTACGAGTCCGCCAGGACGGGCCGGACCGTGTATTTTGACTGAGCCCCGGCGGCGGAAGGAGCGGAATATGAAAGTAACCGTATGGAACGAGAACCTCCACGAGAAGGAGATCCCCCTGGTGACGGAGCTGTACCCCGGCGGGCTCCATGGATACATCGCCGGATTTATAAAGGACGCGGACGTCGAGGTCCGGACGGCGACTCTGGACGATCCCCAGTGCGGCCTGACGGAGGACGTGCTGGCGGATACGGACGTGCTGGTGTGGTGGGGACATGTTGCCCACGACCGGGTGCCGGACGAGGTCGTGGACCGGGTCCAGCGCCACGTGCTGTCGGGCATGGGCCTGGTGGTGCTCCACTCCGGGCACCACTCCAGGATCTTCCGCAGGCTGCTGGGCACCACCTGCAACCTGAAATGGCGGGACGACGCCCGGGAGCGTCTCTGGACGGTGAAGCCCAACCATCCCATCGCCGCGGGGGTCCCGGAGACCTTCGTGCTGGATCGCGAGGAGATGTACGGAGAACCCTTCGACATCGCCGAGCCCCAGGAGACGGTCTTCATGGGCTGGTTCAACGGCGGCGAGGTCTTCCGCAGCGGCTGCACCTGGGTCCGTGGGAACGGGAAGATATTCTATTTCCAGCCGGGCCATGAGACCAACAAGGGCTTCCAGAACGAGCATGTCCAGCGAATCATCAAAAATGCCGTCCGCTGGGCCTGCCCCATCCGCCGGGTGGAGCTGGCCTGCCCGCATTTTGAGGCGCTGGAAGGGTAAGAATTGAATAGATGAGCGGCGGGATGGTCGATACCATCCCGCCGCTGCATTTATGTCTCGCTATTCTCACCGTTGCACTCCCGGTAATTCTCGATGATCAGATCAAGAGATTCGATCTGCTTGGGCGTAAGCCCGGAAACATCGAGAAAGGAAGTTTTATCGTTGCTGACACCCAGCAAATAATCCGTGGTTACCCCTAATGCACGAGCCAGCCGAACCAGCACATAGAGAGATGGCAGTCTGTTCCCTGATTCATATGTGGCGATCGAAGCGCGTGTAACGCTGACTTTTTTGGCTAACCGGTCTTGAGAGAGATTTCGCTCATTCCGCAGTGTTCTCAATTTGTCCCCTACAGGTAACATCAAATCACCCCTTTGTCTGTTAGTGTAGCATGTCCATGCGTTGACAAAGGTATCCAAACAGTGTTGACTATTGACAACAAAAATGATACACTGATAGCAGACAAAAGGAGGGACCACCATGAAAATAGACGACTATCTGCCTGCCCTGGAAGAAGAAATTGGTCCAGCGGCAAATATCGAAGAATGGGCTCCCGGTGTGTTTTTCATAGAAATCGATCAGGGCGGCACTTTTATGAAAGAGTATTTCGTTGTACTGGACGAAGCGCCTATGGCCGCGAAGGTGCGCAATTACGGCCAAAAAATGGACGGACTGCGTCTTTTCGCGCAGGATGACGATACCAGCGGCTGGCGGATTGTGCAATACGAGGTCAGTAAGCACAGCATCTCCCTTGGCCGCAAAAATCATATACCGGAGGAAATGTTTCACGACATGAGCCTCCATGCCATGGAACTCCATCCGGAATATTTCGGCACATTCCCGGTTCCATATCATACGTCCAGCGGCTTTACTCTGCGCCACCGGACCCTGGACAACGGGATATACTGGCTGGAGACCAGCCGGTGCAAAGAATTGCTGGCGGTCTGTTTTCCTGTCTGGAATGCAGAGTTGTCTCCCGCATCGGCCCAAATGGGCAAGCCGATGGTGCTTGACGCTGCCATCGGCATTGAAAAAGCCATGGGCTATATCTTTTTTACAAAGGAGAACAGCTGCGCCGCCATCTATGAACTGATGGCGGCGCGCCCGGAATGGGACGGGACCATCATCCACCGCCCCGCGCTGATGAACGCCCTCTGGGAGTACGCGCCTAAATACGCGATGCATTTGAATGGCGGGACGGTGCAGGTCCTGGAGGATAAACTTGCCCGGTTTCTGGGAAAGGCCGGCCAGGAAGCCATTCCCCAGCCCGACGGAAAGCACGTGATCGGCATGTTTCCGGATGCGGGAACGGACTTCCTGCTGCTGGAATAGCAAGCCTGTTTGCAGGATGTTTATTTAGTTTATGCAAAATCAGGAAAACACATCTGATTTTTTGGAAGATATCCCATTGAAAATGCAGGCCCTATGTGTTATACTTGCAAAAGAACATATAACGAACAGATGAAAGGAGCTTGCGGTATGATCTGGCAGGAAAACAGGGAGAACGCCTATTGTGAGATCACTCCGGCCATCATGGCCTTGAAGGAGCAGTGGGAAGAGGAGAATTACATCGATCCCCAGCTGTACGCGGACTACAAGGTCAAGCGCGGCCTCCGGGACGAGGACGGGCGGGGCGTGCTGACCGGCCTGACCCGGGTGGCGGAGATCCAGTCCTACACGGTGACGGAGGACGAGCACATCCGGCCCGCCGAGGGCGTGCTGTACTACCGGGGCATCGACTGCCGGGAGATCGTGCGGGGCTCCGAGGAGCGGGGGCGGTACGCCTTCGAGGAGGCGGCCTATCTGCTCCTGTTTGGGAAGCTGCCTAACCGGGAGCAGCTGGACGCCTTCTGCGGCCAGCTGGCGTCCTACCGGACACTTCCCACCAATTTCTTCCGGGACATCATCATGAAGGCCCCGCCCCAGGACCTGATGAACACCATGCAGCGGGCCATCCTGACCCTGGCCTGCTATGACGACAAGCCCAACGACATCGGCCTGGAGAACGTGCTGCGCCAGTCCCTCCAGCTCCTGAGCAACATGCCGGTGCTGGCCATCTACGCCTACCAGGCCTGGCGGTACACTCAAGGGGAGAGCCTGTTCATCCACGTGCCCCGGCCTGAGCTGTCCACGGCGGAGAATTTCCTGCTGATGCTCCGGGAGGACCTGGGCTACACGGATCTGGAGGCCCGGGTGCTGGACGTGGCCCTTGTGCTCCACGCGGACCACGGCGGCGGCAACAACTCCACCTTCACCAACCACGTGGTCACCTCCTCCGGCACGGACACCTACTCTGCCATCGCGGCGGCCATGGCCTCCCTGAAGGGCCCCCGCCACGGCGGCGCCAACGCCAAGGTCATGTCCATGATGGACGACATCAAAGAGCATGTTGACTGCTGGGAGGACCGGGAGGCCGTGGCGTCCTACCTCGCCAAGATTTTGGATAAGGACGCCTTCGACGGCAGCGGCCTGATCTACGGCCTGGGCCACGCGGTGTATACCAAGAGCGATCCCCGGTGCGAGGTGTTCCGCTACTACGTCCGCCGTCTGGCGGCGGAGAAGGACCGGGGACAGGAGCTGGCCCTCTACGAGAACGTGGAGCGGGAGGGCAAGCGGCTGCTGATGGAGCGCCGCGGCCGGTCCGCCATCTCCACCAACATCGACTTCTACAGCGGCCTGGTCTATGAGATGCTGGGCCTGCCCCAGGAGCTGTATACGCCCCTGTTCGCCGTGGCCCGTATCTCCGGCTGGAGCGCCCACCGGATGGAAGAGCTGTCCGGCGGCGGGAAGCTCATCCGTCCCCGCTACGAGTGTGTGGAGGGAAAGCGGGAGTATATCCCTATGGCGGAGCGTTGATTGCTTTACACAGATACATGAAAGAGCGGCCTGCGGGCCGCTCTTTCATGTGTGTCCCTCCCCCCTCTTGTCTTCATTATACCACTTTTGCTGGATTTGAGATAGATTTTTAGACATACAGAGAGCCCGTTCCTCCTTTTATAAAAGGAGGAACGGGCTCTTTTTGCGCGTTTTTGAGGCTCCCTGTCAAATTTCGCCGCGCAAGCGCGATCAAAAACAACTTCATTTACTATAAAAAAGCAAAAAATCCGCACAAATTAGCGGATAAACCCACGCAAAAGGTATACCTTTTGCGTCTCCCGTTTTCAAGGCTCC
>OFGA01001214.1_pt1 | contig 18399 bp, 11 predicted proteins | sample 1521471 | NCBI WGS metagenome assembly OFGA01 (sample SAMEA3504086, study PRJEB24116) | mouse gut metagenome | biome: mouse gut; feature: mouse-associated habitat; material: faeces | place: Denmark | collected 2011
CCCCATTCGTAAGTCATGAGCAAAACATCGTCTGCGACCTTAACGACGTTTCATGGTTTGATAAAATCGAATTTGACCCGGAAAAGGGCGGGATGATAAGAAGCCACGGCGGGCAGGGATATGGGGAAGGCTCCTCCTGGACAAGGGGGCAGACCTGGGGGATGTACGGCTTCCTTATGAGTTATCTCCATACAGGAAAACAGGCATACCTTGATACCGCAAAAAAAATTGCCCATTATTTTATGGCAAATATTCCGGAAAACGGACTGATTCCTGTGGATTTCAGGCAGCCTGCCGATTGTACGCTGGAAGATTCCACAGCCTCCGCCATCGCTGCCTGCGGGCTTTTGGAGATTGCAAAAGCACTGGAACAACGGGATGAACTGAGCCTGACGGAAAGCCGCATCTACAGAAATACCGCACAGAAGCTTCTCACCTCCTTGTACGAAAACCGCTGCTGCTGGGATGACAACTGCGATCATATATTGGAAAAATGCACGGCGGCGTTCCATGACAAAGAGCATGAATTTTCCATCATTTACGGGGATTATTTCTTTATCGAAGCCGTCTGGAAGCTGACGGGACAGGAACTTTTCATCTGGTAAAGGGGATTCGACTCTTCTCCGGACCGGCGCCCGTTTCCCATGCGGCCTTGATTGGCATTGCATTTTTAACATCCGCACAGGTTGTATCCGCCGCCTTGACGCCCATATCCGGTTCTCCTTTACCTGCCTCTGCTCTCGTATAACCTGCGGTATGCCTCCCGGCGTACCGCTGTAAAAACAGCCTCCATCTGGTCCGCTATTTTTCTGTCCCGGAGCCTTGCGGTCAAAAGCGGCGAAAACCTTCTACCCTCCAGGGCGATGGCTTCTTCCACAGCTTCCTCAAACTTCTTCCCTACCCCCGTGTAAAGCGTAGCCGTATCCACCACATTATTGATCCAATCCATCAAACCGATAACATCAACCATCTGCCTGCAGGGGCATTCCAGCCTGTGATAGGATTCGGGATACCCACGGGATCCGTCATACCAGCTGTGGTGCCCCAGCGCCACGGGTGCATACAGGCTGGTGGATTTCCGCTCCCCAAGCCATGCGGCGCCCACCTTGACATGCAGATTTGCCATCTCATATTCATCCTCAAACCACTGCCTCGTCGTCTGGGAATACAGGTTCATAAAATTGATTTTTCCCACATCATGCAGCATTCCGCATTCCACGGCAAACTCCTGTACAGCCCGGCATTTTTCCTTCAAATCCCCAATTTCCCGAATCCTGTCCATATCGTCAAAAAAGCCCGGATCTTCCTCAATGATAATCTTGCAGAACGCTGCGGCGGCATCTGCCACCACCTTGGAATGAATGTAAATTTCCGGAGCAAAGCGCATGAGAATCTTTAATAGAAACTGCTTGTAGGAGACGCCGTTCTCCACCTCCACAAAAGTACAGCACAGCTGCCTCAGATACAAAAAAAGCGTTTCATTCTCTTCCGCCATGGGAAATGCCTCCACATATTCCAGCATCCTCTGGTAGAGTTTTATGATATGTTCCGAGCGTTCCCGGATCTTCTCCGGAAAATCGTTTAGATATTGGCAATAAAACGCAAGAAGTGAGATGATGCCATACATCCCTTCCCCCGAGAAATCAGACGTGTCCGCTCCGTCCATCAAGGTTTCCACCCGCGCAAGCAGTCCGTCAATCCCGAACATCCCGCAGCAGTATTCGATAACATAATAGGAAAAGCTGGGACGCAGCTGCATCTTCTTCTTTTGCTCCGCCGCTTCCTGAAACCTCCGCTGGTACACGAGATACACCGAGTCCATCACATCCTCCACATCCTGGGAAGTCATGGTATTTTCCTTTCCGTAAGAAATGCTTGCCGCCATCTGCTGATGCGTCATATAGATATATCTGTCCCAGGGAAGCCCCGGCTCCTTCTCCTGATATTCCCTGTCCTGCAAAATCTCCAGGGTCCGCTTCACCATGCGGATTTTCTCACTCGGAAAGCCGAACTGCCCCAGAGCCATGTTTGCGCGGGAACGCAGAATATAGCCCCTTGTCTCCGTGTCCTCTATTTCATCAAAATACTTCAGATAAGCGGCTGCCTCCGTAAAACACAAACGCATCTGCGAAGTATATTTCCGGCTGTCCGCCCGTTCCAGCCCCAGAAGCTTGTTGCACAGGCTGTAGTATCCCATGCCCAGCCAATACAGCTCCCGTATCATCTCTTTCCGGTCCTTCCGCATCCTGGCCAGGCTCAAAAGTGCTTTATGAATCTGACAGTATAATCCCACGTCCAGATCCGTTCTGCCATCCCTCAGCGCTTCGGCAAATTCCCGAAGCTCCGACAATTTTTTCTCATCCGCCTCATAAATATGGTCCAGCACAGGAAACAGTTCTTCCCGCAGAAGCTTCATGTTTCTTTTTACCGTTTCTTCCGCCCGCTGTCTTTCCCCGTCACACCGCGTCAAATACGTCTCAAAGGAAAGTTTCTCCCCTACCGTGAGCCTGGCAATCCCCTTTATGTTGGCAATATATTCTTCCTGATAAGGCTGCATACTCTCTCAACTCTCCTGCTGCCGTCCGCGTTCCTGGACCCGGCTTCCCCACTGCGGCAGACACCTGGCCCTCCTGTTACACGCGCATTCCTTCACCGATTCCCTTGCTTCCGGCCTTCGACAATCTCCTGGACTCTCCTGTTACACGCAGATACCATGTACACGGCTTCGGATACCGAATTACCCGAAACGCCCCCGCAGAATATCCTGCAGGCGTTCGGGATCCACCGGCTTGGAACAATGCTCGTTCATGCCGGCTTCCCTGGACAGCCGGATATCCTCCACAAACGCATTGGCCGTCATCGCCACAATCCAGACATTCTCTGCGTCCTTTCTGTGCAGGCGCCGTATAAGCTTCGTGGCTTCGTAGCCGTCCATAACGGGCATCTGGATATCCATGAAGATAATGTCGAAATATCCCTCAGGTGAAGCTTCGAACTTCTCCACAGCCTCTCTTCCATTATCCGCAACTTCTACCTGTACTCCCGTCATAGATAGAATTTCCATTGCAATTTCCTGATTCAGCGCGATATCCTCTGCCAGCAGGATACGGCGGCTGCTGTAATCCGTATCCCCGCTGCTCCGCGCCTCCTCCTGCTGTCCTCCATTTCCTACAAGAGCGAGCAGTGTCTCCATCAGCCGGCTCCGGAAGAGCGGGCAGGGAACAAACGCGTTGACGCCTGCCCGGACTGCCCGATACTCAATCTGCGCCCAATCTTCCTCTGACACCAGAAGTATCGGAAAGGAGTTCCCTGCCAGCTGGCGCACATGGGATGCCAGTTCCAGAGCCGACATATCCTCCAGTTCCTGCCCCAAAAGCAAGGCACAGGGCATACATCCTTCATACTGCGCCTCCGTCAGCTTTGTTACCGTCTCCAGCCCGCTCCTTGTGCGGACAAGCTGAACGCCGCTTTCCGCCAGGTATTCTGTCGTCTGTGCCACTCTGTCGTCCCTGCACTCCGCCATCAGCACGGTTCCGCCAGCAGGAAGCGCAGCCTCCCCTCTGTTCCGGGGTGCCACGGTCACCGGAAGTACCACCTGAAAACGGCTGCCCTGCCCTTCCCGGCTTTCCACGGTAATCTCCCCGCCCATCCTGTCCACCAGATTTTTGACAATTGCCATTCCCAGTCCGGTACCCTCGATCTTGCTGATGGTCGTATTGTTCACCCTCTCAAAGGGAATAAATATCTTTTCCAGAAATTCCCTGCTCATGCCGATACCGTTGTCTTCGCATGTAAAGTCCAGGTATACCCTGTCCGCTTCTTCCTGCCTGTCGGCATCAGATACGCTCCCGTCCCTTTCCTGCCTGTCGGCATCGGGTACGCCCCCGTCCCTCTCCTGCCCGCAGGCATCGGGTACGCTCCCCTCTCCCTCCTGGCCGCAGGATTCCGCGGCGCCGTCCGGCAGGCGCTGTCCCAGCCGAACCTGTATCAATCCGTCCTCCGGTGTATACTTCACCGCATTTCCTATAATGTTCACCAGAATCTGCCTCAGACGTAGCGGATCCCCGATCAGGCTTTCCTCATATATCCGTCCAATCTCCATTCGCAGCGTCTGTTTTTTCTGTTCTGCCTGAGGGCGAATAATGACAGCAATGTCATGTATGAGATCCGACAGTGAAAAGAGGGTTTCACTCAATGTCAAACGTCCGCTGTCAATACGTGACATATCCAGCACATCATTGACCAGGCTCATCAGATGGGTGGACGCCGTCTTAATCTTCGTCAGGCAGTCCTGCACCCTGGCCTTTTCGTCAATATGGGACAGGCCGATGGACGTCATACCGATAATGGCATTCATTGGTGTCCTGATATCATGAGACATATTGGAAAGGAAACTGCTTTTTGCCTGATTTGCCGCCTCGGCCGACCGCAGTGCCTCCTCCAGAGCCGCGTTCATGCGCTCCAGTTCCGCAATGTGCTGCCGTCTGTTGTCCGCAGTATCCAAAATCCACAGTTCACGGTCATCCCCCAACGCTACAGTACTGACTTCCAGATCTTTTACCGCCTGCTCAGGGCTGGCGGAACGCAGCGCTTCCGCAGTGTAACCTGACAGTTCACATGCAGCACTGTCCGCATGGAGAATCCACGCCTGCCCGTCTGCATGCCTCTCCACCACCAGATACCCCTTTTTCTCTTTCAGACTCCCCTTCTCCATATCTTCCATACCTCAGATTCCCTTTTCAGCAGCCTTCAGGTTCCTCATACGATGCCCCTGCCCAGTCCGACCCTTGCCCAAATATCCTATATTCAGCCCTGCCGACGGAAAGCAGCCCCTCCGTCAGCAGCACTTTATGAAATATGGTAAAATTCTTCTGCGCCTCCGCAGAGTACTTCGTGCAGCATCCGGTACAGCTTCTCCACCTCCACAGGTTTGGAAAGATGCCCGTCCATGCCGCATTCCACGGATTTTTTCAGGTCATGGTCAAAGGCATTGGCAGACATTGCCACAATGGGTATGGTATGGCAGTCCTCCCGCTCCATGCCGCGAATCCTGCGGGTTGCCTCCAGTCCGTTCATTACCGGCATCAGAATATCCATCAATATCACATCATATGTACCCGGCTCTGAAGTCCGGATACGTTCCACCGCCTGCGCACCGTCATAGACACAGTCCACCTTGAAATTACGCTCTTCCAGGAGACACTGTGCGATTTCAGCATTTATTTCATTATCCTCCACCACCAGAATACGGTACCCGTCGAAGGAGATTTCCTGTTCCGCCGCCTTCTCTTCCGTCTCTTCTCCCAGTTCCAGCGGAATCGTAAACCGGAAGGTACTGCCCTTTCCCGGCTCGCTGTCCAGACGAATGCTGCTGCCCATCATCTGAATCAGACGGCTGCTGATGGAAAGCCCCAGGCCTGTTCCCTGCTGCTTTGACGGATTTCTGTCCGAAGCCTGTTCAAAAGAACGGAATACCCTGTCCTGGTCCTCCTTTGCAATGCCGACACCGTTATCGCGCACCGCGAACGCGACCATTACTTTTTCCTCCGGCGCTCCTGCAAATGCCGTTTCTTCCGTTACCTCCAGGATTATCCGCCCTTTTATCGGCGTGAATTTCACTGCGTTGCCCAACAGATTAATCAGCACCTGGCTGATACGCATCTTGTCGGCAAAAAAGGTGTTGTGAACCAGCCGAATATCCTGTACCAGTTCTATTTCCTTAGCGGCAGCCTGGGTTGCAACCAGCTCCTTTATGGTATCCAGCATCTCATGTATATCAAAAGAAACCGGCTCCAGTTTCATCTTACCGCTCTCTATCTTGGACATATCCAGAATATCATTGATCAGCCCCAGCAGGTAGTCTGAGGAAGAGCGTATCTTCTGCAGGCAGTCCAGGATGCGCTCCTGGCTCTGTCCCTGCTGCAAGGCAATGGCAGACATCCCGATAATGCCGTTCATGGGTGTACGGATCTCATGACTCATACGGGACAGGAATTCCGACTTCGCCTTGCTGGCGATGTCATGCAGTTCCTGGTTCAGCTGCCCCTGGATAACCTGGCCAAGCTCCGCCAGGTCATGGCAGGTCTCCTGATTCTTCAGAATCTGCGGTGTTACGCCGAGAACACAGATATTTCCCATATAGCTTCCGTTATCGTACATCGGCAGCACGACACCCTGCTGTCCCTGCTCCACACTCAGGAAGCACTGTATCATCCTGCGGCCGCTGTCTTCCGGTGAAACATATTTTACCTTATCCTGCCCCAGCCAACCGAAAAATTCCTCCCGCTCTTCTTCCCTGTATTTCCTGGCGCATTCTCCTATGGCTTCACCCTCCCGGTGCCACTGATATTCCAGGTAATTGGAATTGAAATCTGCCTTCAGCACAGATACCAGTACAGCATCCGCTCCGTAAAACCTGCCGATCTTGCGTACCATCAGCGCCATCTGTGCCGAGAAGTCAGCCCCTTTGCCAAACAGATTCAGCGCTATGGAAGCCAGATTGACATCTTCACCATAATCAAGGCTGTTAATCTCCCGTCCCTGTAAGGCGGGCAGCGCTTTGTCCTGTATGTCGGGGATATCCTCATAGAATACATATGCTTTCCCAGCACCTGAGTTGACAAAGCTGCGCGCCAATCTGGCCATGCAGATCAGCTTTCCCGCACTCATCCCCCTTTTCTCGCAGACCAGGCCTGCCTGTATTTCCACACTGAACAATTCACTGTCAAAGCTTGCCGCAATTTTTCCCAGCAAAGCTTCCGTAAACTCCGCAGCCTCTTCCCTGGACAGCCCTTCCAGCCAGAGAACAAAGTCATCCCCGTCCAACCGGAAGGCCACCGGCTTTCCCTTTCGCCGTTCCTTCAATTCCTTACAGCTGCCGCGGACCAGACAGCCGATTTCTTCCAGAATCATATCGCCGAACACAATGCCGTTTTTTTCATTGCTCTCCTTGAGCCGGTTCAGATACAGGTTCACCATAACTCCCGCACCGGAATCGACTGTCTCCGCGGTTGGGATGCTGTCTGCCCCGCAGGTTTCCGGACCCGCAGCCTTATCCGCCATACGCTCCCATCGCTCCTCCAGCCTCTTCATTCCCTCGCTGAATACGTAGAGTCCTGTAATGCTGTCCGTAGTATTTCTTCGGAACTGTTCCTCCTCCTTCTCCTTCTGCTCCTGAATATTTCGGATGCTGCCCACCAGCTTCCGCCGCCTGCCGTCAATGTCATAAACCGTGTTGCCGGAAAGCAGCACCCACGCATACTCCGCATCCTCAGGCCACTTCATCCGAAATTCCACCGACAGTTTATCTTCACCGCTGCCCAGCGCCTCCACAGCCTTCTCCCTGTCCGTATCATGGATATACCTGGGATTAATAAAGCCGCTCTCAAACTCTTCGCACTGCCATTTTCCATTCATCGTTTTATTATTAACGATATCCAGGACGTGATTTTCAAAATCATAGGAGAAAAATACATCCTTTGAAGACTCCAGCGCTACTCTGTACCGCTCCTTTTCCTCCAGAAGAATATTTTCCGCTTCCTTCTGCCTGTCCGTAAGTGCCTTCACTACATCGTACAGTGCATCCACCTCCAATATATTGGAAGGCTTAAATGCCGCAAGCCCTTCGCTGCCGCCGCTGATACACCGCATCAGATGCTGCACCGGTCTGGTCAGATGTCTTACCATGAAATAAATACCGAATACGCCAAAAATCAGGCCTGCCAGTACAGATGCCAGCATCCAGATATAAAGCCGACGGCTCATTCCGAAAAGCTCTTCTTCCGTATTCAGCCCCAAAAGCACCCATTCCGTATTTTCATAAGGCACATTATTGCCGTACAGCTTCATCGGAAAGGACACCGCATAGACGTCCTGCTTCTCCAGCCGGACGTCCCGTACCTGGCACAGTCCTTCATATAACGTATCTTTCAGATAAATCGGTTGTTTCGCAGAACTCACCAGATTGTGAAGGATCCCCTTACCTGTCAATGATGCATAACTGCCGTCTTCCTGCAGAATTGCCAGCATATACCCCGCCTGTTTGGACTTGTTCAGTTCCTCCACCGGAAAATAGTCGTACAGCTCCCTGACCGAAACCTCCACTCCCAGTACGCCGTATACCTCCCCCTCATATCTGAGCGGAATGGAATAGGTAATCATCTCATAGGAAGCATCATTTGCCTTGTCCAGAGAAAAGGGCAGCGACCAATAGCCCAGGTCAGCCGTATCCGCATCCGTAAATTGCGTCCCGGCTCTCCAGGGTTCATAAAAGTAGTCGTCCGCCGCATTCTTTCCCTGCCCCTCCATGTGAAATCGGGTCGTCCATGCAGTGTCAAGGGGGATATTCCATTCCCTGGAAAGCGTCTTGCTTCCCCGCTCCAGCAGCAAGTCCCTGTAATTGACAGGATTGGTATGGGGATCGGAATCCCTGATAAAAAAACCGCAGAAATCCGCCGCATTCTGAATGTCTGTCCCTGTCACAATCAGAAAGATACCGGTGGTGGGTATATTTTGCAGCCGCTCAAGACACTTCGGAAAAGCCGCTTCCAAAAACTTTCCTTTCAGCTCCTCCGATTCCATGAACATATCCGGTGTCGTTCCCTCGCTTCCCAAAAATTCCTCCAGGATTCCCGTGATGGTTTCCTCATCATCCCGAATGGACACCCACCTCTGGTTCATATCATTCTGCAGGATAACTCCCCGGTTCTCCACCAGACGCCCCATCATACCGCTGGAATATGCCTCCAGCATCCCGCCAATCCGCCTCACCACCAGAGTGCCGATGGTAACCGCGCTCTGTACCAGCATAATGGCAATCAGCGGGAACAGGAAAATTTTAATTATGGTAGCTTTTTTCCTGTTATTGCTTTTCTTCCATTTCATCCATGCATCCTTACTTGCTTACCGCAGATTGTAATGTATCACAAAAAGAATCATACCACTCCTCAAAGGCTTCCTCCGTTATGTAGGGCGCCGCCGCTTCCTCCAAGCTCTTCCCTGCTTCCAAAGCCGCCACAACGCCGGCCCTGTCCTCCGCAGCCTTATCCGCAAGATTGTATTCCAGCACTTTTCTTGCGGCGGAACCGTTTTTAAAGCTTTTATTGGTATACAGCATCATACCGTCCATTTCCCGAAAAATCGTTATCAGGCAATCGTATGTCTTGGGCGCAACCTCCAACTGCTGCTCTTCGATAATCTGATCGAGTTTTTCCGCACTGCCGGCATCCTTTTGCACAGGCAGATATCCTGCCACACAGCCAAACTGCAGATTGTTCTCCGCCTCCGTAAACCACTTCAGAAACTCCACCGCGGCATACTCGTGCTTTTCGTCCGATTTGCTCACCACCATACCTGCCCCCTGCTGCACGGCATAATTCTTCCCGCCCTGGAACACAGGTGCCGGCATTACGGCATAGTCAATGGCATAGCTGTTATCTTCCTGCTCCACCTGCTCCGGAAAATACATGGCCGAAGTGGTGGATCCTGTATATGCCAGCAAATCCCCTGTCTTCACGTCGTCGGAACGGAAGGAGCCATATGCGGCAAAATATCCTTTTACCATAGGTATGTAGTAATTCTCCCAGAGACGGCGCAGCTCCTCTCTGGGCACATTCAGTTCCACTTCTCCGTTCTCCACCTGGAAAATCTCCACTCCCAGCTGCTGCATGCCGATAATAAAATAATTTGCCAAGGCATCCCTGCCGTAAAACGCCTTGCCGTCTCCCGGTATATCCGGCGTCTGTCCGTCCGTCCACTCATAATATGCCCGGGCAACCTCCACCACACCTTCAATGGTCTTCAAATCTTCCAGCGCTGCCCCCGTAGCTTCGGCGAAGGGTTCCCAGTCGGTCATGTTAATCATCATAATTTCCGTAGACTTTGCCGTAGGAAAAATACGAAGTGTGCCGTCTGCAGCAATACGTCCTTCTTCTATGTATGATTCCACATACTCCTCCAGTTCGTCCTGGTCCAGATACTCCGACAGATTTGCAAGGGCACCTGCCTGCTCTACTTCATAAGCCGTATCCGCATAAGAAGAGAAAATATCCGGCATGGGTTCTGCCCCTACCTTCCCGGCTGCGGAATCTCTGACTGCCGCCTCCAGATCGGGAACCGAACCCTGGCTGAAACCCTGCACATATATCCCCTTTTCCCGTCCTACGGTATCGTTAAATTCCTCCACCAGGCTGTCAAATGCCGACTGCTGGGACCCGTTATAATAATGCCATATGGTCAGTGACACAGGGTCCGCCGGATCCAAAGGGCTTTTATCCCCGCATCCTGCCAGGCTGAAAACCGCTGCTGCCAGGCACAGGTTTTTTATTCTGCTTCCTGTTTTCTTCATATATGCTGTTGTCCTTCCTCGGTTATTTTTTTGTGATATAACTTCTGCTGTGTGTTTTATTTTAGCACACACTCTATCCATTTTCAATAAAGGGGGATTTTATTTTACAGAAATAGCGGAATTGCCTTATCAAAAGGCAATTCCGCTACTCATTTTCCTATTTCCGTATCGTCTGCAATACATCCGAAGGGATTTCAAATTCAACCGCTCCCATATACATGGGGGCCACGTCACCTTCGTTAAACCCGATTACCACATTTCCCTCTTCGTTCAGGTAGAAAGATGTTTCGTCCGTAATCTCCTTAAAGTTCCACTCTTCAATATCATGGTCCAGCCAGTACACAACCATTTCGTCCGCATCCATCTGCGCCTGCATCTGCTGTTTGATATTTTCGCTGATAACTGTAATATAGTCTGCCCCTTCCCGGAAGAGTTCCTTTAATACCAAACGTTCTCCCGTTTTTAAATCAATGGTATAGTAATAATTCCACTGATATCCGCTGCCGGCACCCTGGTAGCAAAGCAGCTTCAACGTAAAATAATCCTGCGTGGAAACAAGCACCTCCCCCTTCACGACAACATCCTGATATCCCTCTTCTCCCTTCAAATTGTCTTCAAACTCTGCTATCAGCCTGTCGGAAATTTCCGTGATTTCCGCATTGATATCTTCCACAGTGCGGTTCAGCTTTTCCTGAATCTCCTCATTCCCCTCCTGGCCGGTAACCTTAATCTCGGGAACTTCGATATCCGCCATGTTCCGTTCCGTCTCATAAGAATAATTCCGGAAGGTAACGGCTTCCACCAGCTGCCCGATCACAGGAATCTGTTCCATGGCGTGGGCAATGGATGCGGATGTGTTTGGCAGCAGTACAAAAATCCCCATAAATGCCGCGGCCATTACCGCCGCCCCTGCCGCCCGCTTCCTGTTTCGCTCCCTTTGTTCCGCTTTTCCGGACTCCTCCATCCTTCTCAGCAGCTTTTCCAGCTGCGAACCCGACATTCCCTGTCTTTGATATTCTTCTTTCATGCGGAAAAGCTCCTTCTCCACCCTTTCGTTCAGATCTTTTCTCTCCGAAAAATTATAAACCATATTACCCCTCCTGTTCTTATTCCGGTTCCCGAAGCTGCCGGGAACCACGACCAATCCGGACGTTACACTGTTTCTGACACTGTTCTATTTCCGTTTCGCGTCCGCGTAACGCTGTGCCTGCCGCCCCTGCACAATGGTTTCTTCCGACAGGATTCCCCGCAGCTTTTTCAGGCTTCTGTACAGCCTGCTTTTTACGGTATTGATATTCTCTTCCAGAATGTCCGCAATTTCTTCCAGCTTCCTGTCCTCAAAATATTTCAGGATTACCACTGCCCTGTCTCTGTCCGAAAGCATTTCCAATGCCTGCCGCAAATCCACATTGGAATATCGGTCTTCCGTAACGGCTGCTTCCTCCCCATTATCCTCCATTGCCTCATAGGAAAGATGTCTGGGAGTCCGCGCATATCCAAAACACTCATTCAGCATTATGCGGTAGACCCATGTCTGCGCATATTCAGGTTTCTTCAGCGCGTGGCTGCCGCGCAGTGCCTTGTACGCGCCGTTCTGTACAATGTCACAGGCATCCGCTTCGTTATGGACGTAGCTGTAAGCCAGCCGGTAATATTGATTGTATTTTTCCAGAATAATCTGTTCTACCAGATTCCTGTTCGCCCTCTCCTTCTTGCCCCAAAAAAACAACTTCCTCCACCCCCTCGTTTTGCTTTCTGTAGCTTTAGACGCGGAGTGCGGAGGAAAAGTTTCATTTATTTTTTATCAATTTGCCGGAAGATAACGGCAGCAGGTCACCCGGAAATCCTCCTGTAGCGCGTTACCGCAATCAGGGAAACAATCGCTGCCGCCAGGCTGGCTGCGCAGATGACTGCCGCCTGTACCGCTGCTTCCCTGTTTCCGATGCCTTCCGGCATTCCGGGCATGCCTGCAGCTGTCGGCCTGAAGTCCGGGGGTGTATTCCCGTTTATTACCGGTATTGCATTTTCGCCGACTGCTTCCCCTTTTCCGGAATTCTCCTGCATCCGCGGCTCCGCGCCGTCTTTCTCCGGTTCCGAATCCGTACTCTCCTGCGCGGTTCCGTCCTTGTCTTCAGAAAAGCTTACCTCCACCCCGTTAAACTGAAAGCGCTGTCCGCCCATCTGAAATACGCCCATGGTTTCTACATCAATATGGGATGCATCCACCAGCCCGGATGCGTCGAGCCGTTGTCCGGCGTCGGTAGAAGGTATGGTACCGTCCAGCTGTCCCAGGATACTTTCCGCCCTCAGCAGGACCGTCTGACGAAGCATCTCCGCCCCCTCGTCATATTCCTCATAGGAGTAGAACGCTGTAGGGTCCGTTTTTACCAGGGTGTCAATTTGGCTCCGGATGCGGCTGTACACTTCCTCAAACCTGCCGCCCTGGACATATTCCGCCGCCAGCACCCGCATATATTCATGATATCTGGAAAGGTACTCCTCGTCCTCCAACAGGGCATCGAAAAAATCCGTTCCCTGGAAAGGCGTGTCAATGGCGTAATTTACCATCTCTTCCGCACTGTCCGCAGTTCCCATACTCATGCCGCCGAACGAAAGGTTGTAATCCCAGGGAATTATATTTAATTTGCCGTTATATTCATACAGATAGTAATTATGCGCCATATTCCCGCTCAGGCTGTCCATATTCACGGCAAAGGTATGGACTGCCATGTATTTCAGTATATTGTCAATGTCCAGACATGTCTCCAGCTCCGTTCCTTCGCTGACTTGCTTCAGCGAATCGACTACAATTTTGTGATCATTCTTACCGGTATCATTTACTTCCCCTTCCCATATTGCGGAATAACTGTTCAAATCATCGTCTGTATAATTCAAATCCGAACCGTTTCCTGTCATAGAAGGGCCGCCACCGCCCGGCGCCCTTCCTCCGTCCCCCGGCAATTCGGTGCGTTCATCTTCTCCGTCCCCCGGAAAACCAAAGCCTTCGCCCTCTCCCATCCCTGGTAAGCCGATACCGCCGTTTTCTCTGTCTCCCAACCCGGCTTCCTGCCGATTCCCGTTTCGGAATCCGAAATCCGCGCCGTCAAAGCTTCCCCCGCCGCCCATATTTTCAGGCTTATAGAGCGCACCATCCTCTGCTCCGTAATTGCGCAGTAAAAAGCTGTCCTCCACTGCTTCCAAAGCCAGATAAACACCCCAATACACACCGTTTACCGAGATTTCGGCATAATTGTACATTGACGCATCCGCTCCCAGGTATTGGTACATATCATAGATAACGGCTTCCTTCATATTCGTTGCATCCGCAAAATTATTGTTTAAAATCAGCTTGTCCAGCCCCAGGCAGGTCTGCCCGTCAATATAGTGGTCGAATTCCAGTTTCAGGCTGTATCTGTCCGTGTCCGGGTCCTGCACAATGGCCGACAGGCTGGTGTTCCCTTTCGGGCGGATACCTATATGATTCACCTGCTGCCCATTGATAACGACATCACAGGAATAATATTCTTCCGCGGAAGCATTTGCCAGCATGTCTTCCCACTCTGCCTCTTCCATAAGAATATCAATCTGCATGATATGATCCGTATCAAACATTTCCTCCTGATACCGCATCACCAGGGCGCTTCCGCCCAGTGCCGCCGCAAATTCCCGCGGGAACATCATTGCCAGGAAGCATCCCAGGACTGCCGCCGCCATAATGCCGCTGATAATTTTGGTTGTGTGTCTGCCGGTAATCACGCTTCTCTTTCCTCCATAAAAAATATAATACGCCTTTTTCCCAATATATGTAATCACAGCTGAATCTGCAAAAGAGAATCTTCATTATCCGCTATGACATGTAATCCCCATTGTAGCTTACAAGTGTTGCCTGGTTTACCCCGTTAACGCTGCTAAGCCGATTGACAAAGGTCGTCTCCGCATCCTTCATACGGACTTCCGCCGTGAGTTCGATTCCGGATACATTTACCGTTTTGGACTTTACCGCAAACCTCGCAACTGCTTTTTCCGCCACCTCCAGCGCTTCTTTCTCCGCCTTTTCATCGCTGCAGTTCAAAATCAGCAGATAGGGATTCTCATGTACCTTACGATTGGCAAACAAAACCAGTATGGCGCCTATGATGGCGGAGCCGATGACCGCAAGCGGTATCATTCCCGCGCCTATGACGATTCCCACCGCAATCGACCAGAATAAATACACGATTTCCACGGGTTCCTTAATGGCTGCCCGGAAACGCACGATAGAAAGCGCGCCCACCATGCCCAGGGAAAGGACCACATTGGAGGTCACTGCCATGATCACCAGCGTAGTCACAAGGGCAAGCCCTACCAACGCCAGGGCAAAACCCGAATAATACATTACACCGTTAAATGTTTTCTTGTAAACCGTGAAAATAAACAAACCCATGATCAATGCGAATACCATGCCGATCAGTGTGTCTACTGCCGAAAATTCCGTTACACTCTCCAGAAAACTGGATTTGAAAATATCGTTAAATGTCATTTTTATACCTCCCGGCGCTTCCGCGCATCTTCCGGCGTCCTACCCGAACCGCCGGCTCGCTTCATATTTTGAAAAAGCCTGTTGTCTCAATGAATCCGTCTGTATAAGCCCCCGGATAACCTCCGGCAGAAAGGCGTCATATTTTACTTCCAGTATCCTGTCCCGCGGTGCCTCCGCAGCACTGATGTCAGCTACGTTTTCCTCCAAAAAAGTCCCGTGATACAAAGTCGTCCTTATATCGGAGTCGAAAGTTACCCGCACATTCCCGGCTCCGTACACATAAGGCTCCCTGACATAGGATACCAGCACTCTTGGCCGCAGTACCTGGAAATGCATTTTGGCATACAGTTCCTGAACCAGCGGAGATGGATGCCCTCTCATCCAGTTCAGCTTGCCGTCTAAAATTTGACGGCATTGCGCCTCCGTGATTTCTGTGCCGGATTTCATGCAGAGATTATTGTTTTTTACCTTCTTCTCCAGCGTAATAAAAGAAAAGTCATTGTTATAATACCTGATTCTGAACTTTTCCCGCACGGATACGCCGTTCCGCTTCTCGCGCAGAGCCTTGTCCGCGTAATTGTCGAAATAAATGCTTCGTATCAGGTAGCGCCCGCTCCTCCCCGCATGGGAATCGGACTGCATTGCCGCCTGCAGACGGCTTCTCAGCTCCAGATACTGCGCATACCCGATTCCGTATTTCAATTCATGGCGAAACTGTTGTTTCCGATTCATTCTTATACCCCCTTGCGCGCTTCGGCGCACATACCAGGCCAGGCGGCCCAATCCGTACCCGTCCGTCCCGGCTCCTGAAAAGCATACCGCTCATAGGCCCGGCTGAATCAGCCCGGAAATTGTCCTCTGCCGCTGTTATCTGCTGCTATGTATGGGAAAAGTATAAGGTCGCTTCCTGAAATGTAGTTGAAATAATCTGTGTTCTTTTTCTGAATTTTTTGATTTAAACGCAAAAAGAGCCGCCGGAAATGCCTGTACTTTCCGACAGCCCTGCTGTATTCACCCCTATCTGTCTGCCAAAACTACCGTAAACAAAATGCTCCGCCCATCCTCGCTCCGCACCCCAATCCGGCCTCCATGGGCTTCCGCAATCGCCTGCGCCATGGACAGGCCTATACCTGTGCCGCCGGTATGGCTGGCCCGTGATTCGTCTAACCGATAAAAGCGGTCAAACAACCTGTCCAGGTCCGAACCCTCAGGCAGACTGCAGGTATTGAAAACCCTGATACAGATTTTGCCTCTCCTTCGGTAAATATCCAGGCGAATTTCTCCTCCCTGGTCGGAGTATCTCACCGCATTATCCAGAAGAAGGGATATCATCTGCCGAATGGTGCCGCAATCCCCATACAGCGTTAATTTCTCTTCGATATTCTGTATGTACGTTTTTCCCTCAGCCCTGGCCAGGACAGAAAAAGGCTCTGCCGCCTCCCAGGCCGCATCACTCAGCGAGAAGGTACTTTTCTCCGGCAGCGGCGTCTCCTCGTCCAGTCTGGACAGCGCCACCAGCTCACCCGTCAGCTTTGCCAGGCGGAACGCCTGTTTCTGAATATTGGATATCCACTCATCCCCCTGGTATTCCATGGCTGCAATATCCGCACTGGCAGCAATGGATGTAATCGGCGTCTTCAACTCATGTCCGGCGTCCGTGATAAACCGTTTCTGCCGCTCCATATTTTCCATATAGGGCCTGACGGCATATCCTGAAAAAAACACCACCAGCCCCGATACCACCAGCAGGCTGGCGATGCCTATGACCAGAGACAGCAAAAAGAGCCAGCGCATATACTGCAGCGGCGCCTCCGCATTCAGAAACAACACGATAATGCTGTCGCCCTCCCGGCTCACCCCATAGCGATACCCGCCGTAATACCCTTTCTCCCTGCCCCTTTCCAGAACTTCCGCGCCGTAAGTCTCCGCGGTCTCTTCGTCCACGGAAGAAATATGATCCCTGGAAATAAAACGAACCCGCCCTGACAAATCACAATGGACCGCAAAAAAGCGGGTGGTAAATTCTGCCTCCGGACCGGCACCCGGCATGCCGCCCACCGGCAGCGGGACATCGCCGGGACGTACTGCAAAATGCCGTTCCCGCCGCAGGAGATTCTGCACCATGTCATCCTGAACGGCCGTGGTACGATAATAATTTACAAGATTGATTCCCGCCAGCAGCACCAGCATCACCGTCCCGAAAGCCGCCATTGCCGCCAAGATGAAACGGCGCCGCATCTTTTTCAGCATTTAGCCTCCTCCAGCGAATAACCCGCTCCCCGGGCAGTCCTGATTTCCACCCGGCTCCCCAGCTGTCGGAGTTTTTTCCGGACAAATCCGATATAAGTCCAGACAACGTCAATCTCCGCCTCCGAGTCCTGCCCCCATATTTTCTCCATCAAATGGCCGGTAGAAAAGACGAAGTGCGGGTGCCGCAAAAACAATTCCGCCAGCTGAAACTCCTTGTTATTCAGGCGCACGCTCTCGTCCCCGCAAACCAGCTCATACCGGTTGCAGTCCAGCCGAAGATCCCCGAAGGAAAGAATCCTGTCTGTATATCCCGCATTCCGCCTTGAAAGCGCTTTCACCCTGGCAATAAACTCCCGGCTGGCAAAGGGCTTGGGCAGGTAATCGTCCGCTCCTGCCTCCAGCCCTTCCACCCTGTCCTCAATCTCTGCTTTCGCCGTCAGCATCATCACAGGAACGCCCGCTTTCTCCCTGCGGATAGCTTTCAGCACCTCCAGGCCGTTTACCTTCGGCATCATGATATCCAGCACGATGACATCATAATCCGTACTGTGGAAACAATCCAGCGCCGCCGCGCCGTCATACACGGTGTCCACGGAAAATTTATTCTTTTCCAGCAAAAATTTCAGAGCTTTCGCAAGCCCGGTTTCGTCCTCTGCAATCAAAACCCGCAATGCCGCTGCCTCCTTCCGGTTTTAAAGCCGGCGTCTCATTAGCCCGTTGGCGAAATAGAAACCTGCCAGCACCTGAAAGCCGTCGCGCAAGGGCTTGCCAAAAGCCGCCTCCACGGAAATTTACTGCAAATCCATATCCGTCCCAAGCCACCAGCGAAGCACATCCTGAATTTTCTCATCCCAATACTTCCACTGGTGATCCCCCGCGGATTCCTCGCAGGTTACATCATATCCCAGTTTCTTCACATGCTCCCAGGCCCTTAAGTTCCCCTGGTACAGGAAGTCCTCCGTCCCGCACCAGGCGTAGAGCCTGGGCAGCTCCTTCCCGCCGGACGCAAGCCTCTCCGCCAGCGCAAGCAGATCGTTGTCCGAGCCCTCCAGCGCCTGGGCCGAGCCGAATATCCCCCGGAAGAGGGCGACCCTGTCCGACTCCTCCGGGGCGGCTTCCACGTTCCTCTGAAAGTCGTCCACCATATCCAGCGCGCCGGACAGGGATGCCGCTGCCCCGAAGGTCCCGCCGGCCCCCAGTCCCAGCTTCCAGGCACCGTATCCTCCCATGGACAGCCCGGCGGCCAGGGCCGTTTCCGGTACTTCCGCCGACGCGGCGGCGCATA
>OFGA01001218.1_pt1 | contig 18344 bp, 13 predicted proteins | sample 1521471 | NCBI WGS metagenome assembly OFGA01 (sample SAMEA3504086, study PRJEB24116) | mouse gut metagenome | biome: mouse gut; feature: mouse-associated habitat; material: faeces | place: Denmark | collected 2011
TTTTTTTGAAAGGGACCCGCCAATCAGGCCGAGCCCGATAAAAGCTATTTTTTTTATATCCATATTTCAATTCCTCGCTTTGCAGCCGGAATACCGGCCGGGATTTTTTCGGGCGTGTTAAAATACCCGGGGCGCACAGATAGCGGGAATGATGCCTCAGACACGCTTTGTGCTGCATTGTACGCACATGCTTCCTGATATTTGCATGAAATGCAGGCTGGTTTCAGGAAATATGCTGACAGGGTTATTTTAATGATTTTGCCAGGGAAAGTCAATCCGGTTCCTGAAATCAGACGCTGCCGCGGAAAGAAAGTGATTCAGGAGTGAGCAAACCCCATTCGCGAAGCGAATTTCAGATGGATTTGCGAAGGGTACTGTTCACAGAGTGAACAGTACCAAAAGAAGGTTTGTCTGGATTGTATATTCTGCCGCATTTTCTTTCCTGTTTTTGAAAAAAATTGTTGTAATTGCCCATCAACTTTGTTAAAATTAAGGTAGTGTTTGCAGAAATACAAAAAAATCAGCAGGAGGAATCGATTATGGAGGTATTTACAACAGACAGAATACGCAACGTAGTGCTTTTGGGACACGGAGGAGCCGGAAAGACCAGTCTTGTAGAAGCAATGGCGTTTCTGTCAGGCCAGACGAACCGCATGGGAAAAATCAGTGACGGCAATACCGTCAGTGATTTCGATAAAGAGGAAATCAAGCGTTCTTTTTCCATTCAGACAACCGTTGTCCCGATTATCTGGGAAAATACAAAAATCAACATTTTGGACACGCCAGGCTATTTTGACTTTGTCGGGGAAGCCGAAGAAGCAGTCAGTGCTGCGGATGCGGCAATTATCGTTGTAAGCGGCAAGGCCGGCATTGAAGTAGGCACCAAAAAGGCGTGGGAAATGTGTGAGCGCTATAAGCTGCCGCGCATGTTTTTCGTTACAGACATGGACATTGACAATGCCAGCTTCCGCCAGGTGGTAGAAGGCCTGCAGGAGCTGTATGGAAAAAAGATTGCGCCGTTTCATCTGCCAATCCGCGAGAATGAGAAGTTTGTAGGCTATGTAAATATCGTTGCCCAGACTGCAAACCGATGGAATGAAAAAGGCGAGGTTGTGCCGATGGATATGCCGGATTATTCCGTGCCAAACCTCGAGCTTTGCAGGGAAGCGCTGTTAGAAGCCGTTGCAGAAACGAGCGAGGAGTTTATGGACCGTTATTTCGGCGGGGAAGAATTTTCGGAAAATGAAATCCGCCAGGCGCTGCGTGTCAATGTTACAGACGGCAGCATCATTCCGGTTTCCATGGGCTCGTGTGTTCTGGCACAGGGCGTATATACGCTGTTAGATGATATCCTGAAATACTTCCCGAGTCCGGACAAGAGAGCCTGCGCAGGCATTAACGCGACTACTAATGAAGTATACCAGGCAGATTATGACTTCTCCAAGCCGAAGTCTGCTTACATATTTAAGACCATTCAGGATCCGTTTATTGGAAAATACTCCCTGATTAAAGTAAATTCCGGCGTTTTAAAGACGGATGATGTGATGCTGAATTATCACAGGGATATCGAAGGCAAAATCGGGAAACTATATGTTATGAGAGGCGCAAAGGCCGAAGAAGTCAAAGAGCTGCATGCAGGCGATATCGGAGCACTGGCCAAGCTGAACGGGGCAAGGACGACAGACTCGCTTTCGACCAAGGCAAATCCGATTTTATATATCCGCACGACGCTGTCTGTGCCATATACCTGCAAGCGTTATAAAGTAAAGAATAAAGCGGATGTAGACAAGGCTTCCCAGGCACTTTCCAAGCTGACGCATGAAGATTTGACGCTGAAAGTAGTCAATGACAGTGAAAACGGGCAGACGCTTTTATACGGCATTGGCGAACAGCAGTTAGAGGTTGTGGCAAGCAAGCTGTTAAACCGCTACAAGGTAGAAATCGAGCTTTCAAAGGCGAAAGTGGCATTCCGTGAAACCATACGCAAAAAAGCTGATGTTGAATATAAATATAAGAAACAGTCCGGCGGGCACGGCCAGTACGGGCATGTAAAGATGACCTTTGAGCCGTCCGGCAATCTGGAAGAAACCTATGAATTCTCACAGACCGTTGTAGGCGGTGCCGTGCCGAAAAATTATTTCCCGGCAGTGGAAAAAGGAATTCAGGAAGCCGTAAAGAGCGGCCCGTTAGCAGCCTATCCGGTAGTCGGTATCAAGGCAAATTTATACGACGGCTCTTATCATCCGGTAGATTCCTCGGAGCTGGCTTTTAAGGTTGCTGCCTCACAGGCATTTAAGAAAGGGTTTTTACAGGCATCGCCGGTGCTGTTAGAGCCGATTGCATCCATGACTGTGACAGCTTCGGATAAGTATACCGGGGATATTATGGGTGATTTGAACAAACGCCGCGGACGTGTTCTTGGTATGAACCCGATTGCAGGGGGATTACAGGAGATTGTGGCAGATATCCCGATGACAGGTGTGTTTGGATATTGTACGATCCTTCGTTCCATGACAGGAGGAAGAGGAACATATTCCTATGAATTTGCACGCTACGAGCAGGCTCCGTCTGACGTACAGGAAGCGGAGATCGCGAAGAGGGCGGCAGAAGAATAGACAGAGATTTGAAGAACAGATAAAGATTCAAGAAGAAAAGCCTGTAAGGGCTTTTTTTCTTATGGTAAAAGTGCTATAATCTCTTTTGCTATGAGTCATAGCAAATACTAGTGAGATATGAATGAGGATCAAAAAAATGAAGATAGTAATAATTGGTGACGGTAAGGTCGGGCATAAACTGACCACTCAGTTGTCAGAAGAGGACTATGATATTGTTTTAATTGATCAGAATGCGGGGAAACTAAAGGAAGCTCTGAATCAGCTTGATATTTTCTGCATTACAGGGAACGGAGCGGATGTAGAAGTACAGAAGCAGGCGGACGTTCCCCATGCCGATCTGGTTATCGCATGCGCGTCTATGGATGAACTGAATATGCTGAGCTGTCTGCTCGCAAGAAGGCTTGGGGCCAAGCATACGATAGCGCGTGTACGCAATCCCATATATTACAGGCAGATCGATCTGTTTAAGGAAGATCTGCATATGAGTATGGCGGTTAATCCAGAATTATCGGCGGCCAATGAGATCGCAAGGATACTGCTGTTCCCCGAAGCGTGCAAGGTGGAGACATTTATGAAGGGCAGGGTGGAGCTGGTAGAGCATGTGCTGAAGCAGGGCAGCCCGCTGGCGGGGCTGTCTCTTGCCAGGATCGATCAGAAGTTCCAGATGAATATACTGGTCTGTGCGGTAAAACGGGGCGATTCGATCTTTATTCCTGACGGAGATTTTGTGCTGCAGGAGGATGACAAGCTGCATATTGCGGCAGGACATCAGAATCTCAGGTCGTTTTTTAAGTCACTGGGGCGTAAAAGCACGAAGATCAAGAAGGTGCTGATCTGCGGAGGAGGAAACTTATGTTTTTACCTTACCCGCCAGCTGTTAGAAGCAGGCATGCAGGTGAAGATCATTGAACGTAATTCTGAGAAATGCGAATATCTCTGCGAGGCTCTTCCGAAGGCGACGATCATACAGGGAGACGCGGCGGATCATGACCTTTTGATCGAAGAAGGGATCCAGGGAACGGATGCGGTAGTCGCGCTGACAGGCATGGATGAGGAGAATATTATTATGTCTCTTTTTGCGAAGGCGCAGGGAGTAGATAAGATCATTGCCAAGGTGAATGAGGATTCCAGGGCGCAGATGGTGGAAGGCCTTGGGATTGACAGTATCGTGTCTGTGAAGAGCGCGGCGGCGGATGAGATCGTTAATTATGTGCGGGCGAGGAAGAATTCCTACAGCAGTGCGAACGTTGAGACGATCTATCGTCTGCTGGGAGGCAAAGTAGAGGCGATGGAATTTATTATTAAGAAGGAATGTAAATTCACGAATGTTCCTTTGAAGAATCTGCCTACGAAGCCGAATAATCTGATCGCCTGTATCGGACGGAAGCGCAGGATCATCATTCCGGGCGGCGACGATCACTTAGAAGTAGGCGACAGCGTTATTATCGTTACCAAAGAGCATAGAATCAATGATTTTACAGATATACTGGCATAGGGGAGACGAGAAGTAAAATTATGAATACGAAGATGATACGATATATACTGGGTAAGATGTTGGGGGTGGAAGCGGTGCTTTTGCTGCTTCCGGCGCTGGTGTCGCTGATCTACCGTGAATTCAGCGGTATCTATTTCCTGATTCCGGCAGGGATCATAGGCGTAATGTATCTGGTATTCGGAGTGAAGAAGCCCGAGAACAGGAACATATACGGGAAGGAAGGGATGGTCATTGTCGCCAGTGCGTGGATTCTGTGGTCGTTGTTCGGAGCGCTGCCCTTCTCGCTGTCGGGAAGTATCCCGTATTATCTGGATGCTTTTTTTGAGACGGTTTCAGGCTTTACGACGACAGGATCTACGATTCTTACGGATATTGAGTCGCTGCCCCAGGGAATGCTGTTCTGGAGAAGCTTTACACACTGGATCGGAGGTATGGGTGTGCTGGTGTTTGTGATGGTGCTCACAACGCTGGATAAGAGGAACACCATGTATCTTATGCGGGCAGAGGTTCCGGGGCCGGAGAAGGACAAGCTGGTGCCAAAGACGATGTCGACGGCCAGGATCCTCTATGGAATGTACTTTGGAATGACGGCGATCGAGGTTATTCTTCTGCTGTTCGGCGGGATGAACGTGTTCGACAGCCTGATCTTTTCCTTCGGGACGGCAGGAACCGGAGGATTCGCTAATTATTCGGCCAGTGTGGGACATTTTAACAGCGTATATATCGATACGGTGATCACGGTCTTCATGATATTGTTCGGGGTCAATTTTAATCTCTATTATTTCCTGCTGCTTAGGGACTGGAGGCCGGTCTGGAAGAATGAGGAATTGAAGACTTATCTTATGCTGATTCTGTCTGCCGCAGTGCTGATCACGATCAATATGAACCATCAGTATCCGAATCTGCTTAAGGCGTTCCGGTACGCGATCTTCCAGGTTGCTTCGATCATCACTACGACGGGATATGCGACGGCAGATTTTATCGAATGGCCGATGTTCTCGCAATGTATGCTTATGTTTCTGATGATGGTGGGAGCCTGTGCTTCCTCGACGGGGGGAGGTATGAAGGTCTCCCGGCTGATGATGATGGTAAAATGCGTCAAGCGTGAGATCATGCAGATGGCGCATCCCAAATCAGTCAGCATTATCAGGATGAATGGCAAGAAGGTGGATCAGGATGTATTGAAGACACTGTATATCTATCTGATCGCTTATCTGGGGATATTGATCGGCTCTATTCTGTTAGTGTCTGTTGATGATATGGATTTTGGGACGACGTTCAGTTCGGTGCTGACCACGATGAATAATATCGGCCCGGGTATCGGAGCAGTCGGACCGAACGGGAGCTTCGCGGACTTTTCGCCGCTGTCTAAGCTGGTGTTCTGTTTTGACATGCTGGCGGGCAGGCTGGAGATATTCCCGTTCCTCATGCTGTTTACTGCTTCGGCATGGAACCGTAAGTTTTAGTATCATGTTTTGACACTGATATCATCATATAGTGAAGGAGGTATTATGAAATTAAGAAATAAATTGTTAATTGCGGTGATTCTGATCCTTGCAGCCGGACTGTATTATTATGTCTCGCTGCCGGCGTTCAATTTCCACTCTTCAGACACATGGTTTTTCGTGCTGTTTTTGCTGGCGGCGGTGCTGGTGATCTATATACTGCGCAGGAAACCGGACAAGAAGGAATTGAAGAATAGCAAGATGGTAAGATTTCTCGGTACGGTAATACTGGGAGTGGGGATCGTATATCTGTTGGGCTCCCTCTTATCTTCGCCAATCATTAACGCGAAGAAGTACCAGAAGCTGCTCACCGTGAAGGAAGGGGAGTTTACAGAGGACGTAGAGGAGCTTTCCTTTGATAAGATCCCGCTGCTTGACAAGGATACGGCGGAGATTCTCGGTGACCGCAAGATGGGAAGCATGGTGGATATGGTGTCCCAGTTTGAGGTGGACAGCATTTACAGCCAGATCAACTATAAGGACAATCCGGTCAGAGTGTCGCCGCTTCGGTATGCGAACCTGATCAAATGGTTCACCAACCGGTCAAACGGCATACCGGCATATATCAGGATCAATATGGCGACGCAGACGACAGAGCTTGTGAAGCTTGAAGATGGGATCAAATATACGACCAGTGAACATCTGAACCGGAATATTTACCGCCATCTTCGGTTTGCTCATCCGACTTATATCTATGGGGAGTTAAGCTTTGAGATTGACGAGGAGGGGATTCCTTACTGGATCGCTCCGGTGAAGAAGTTCAATATCGGGCTGTTCGGGGGAGAGACGGTCGGCAAGGTCGTCTTGTGCAATGCGGTCACGGGCGAGACGAAGACCTATGATATCAAGGATGTCCCGGAATGGGTGGACCGTGCGTATTCTGCCGATCTGCTGGTGCAGCTCTTTGATTATTACGGAACATTGAAGCACGGGTTCTTCAACAGTGTGTTAAGCCAGAAGGATTGTCTTAAGACGACGGACGGATATAACTATCTGGCTCTGGAAGATGATGTGTGGATGTATACAGGGGTGACTTCGGTAAATGGAGACCAGTCTAACGTAGGGTTTGTGCTATCCAATCAGCGTACTATGGAGACGAAGTATTATAAGGTGGAAGGCGCTACGGAGGCATCGGCCATGTCTTCGGCGGAAGGGCAGGTTCAGAACTTGAAGTACCGGGCAACCTTCCCGCTGCTGCTTAATATTTCCGATGAGCCGACGTATTTTATTGCGCTTAAGGATGACGCGGGACTGGTGAAGAAGTACGCTATGGTCAATGTACAGAAGTATCAGATCGTTGCGATCGGCGACAGTGTGAGCCAGTGCGAGGAGAATTATCTGGAGCTTCTCTTAAGTAACGGTGTCAAGGAAGTGGCGGAGGATACCAGGGAAGTGAAGAAGATCACAGGCAGGATCACGAAGATAGCCCAGGCTGTCATAGACGGAACCTCTCATTATTACCTTATGGTAGAGGGATCGGAGGATATCTTTGATGTGTCGGTGGTGGAGTTCCTGGATGTGGTCAGATGCGAAGTAGGACAGAAGATAACCATGGAGTACAAGGTGGATGAACGTGCTGATCTGGTAATGTCTCTTGAGATCCTGGATGGGAACGGGAATCAGGCAGGAGCTGCAGGGAGCATGGAGGTACAGGCGGAAGAACAGACAGGGGAAGAAGACTGATGGAATTAAGTATATTATTGGCGCAGCAGATAGCGGCAATGTTTCTCACGATGGCAGTTGGTTATGTCATCGTGAAGATCGGACTGTTTGAGATGGAAGACAGCAAGGTCATATCGAATATGGTCGTGTATATCTGCTCGCCCTGTGTGGTTATCGATTCATTTCAGATCGATCTGACCCCGGATAAGATCAAAGGCCTGACGTTGGCGGTCGTGAGTTCGATTGCTGTCCATATTCTGATGCTTTGCGGGACGAAGCTGGTGGAGAAGCCGCTTCATTTCAACGGGATAGAGAAAGGTTCTATCATATACTCGAACTGCGGATATCTGATCATTCCGCTGGTGTCAGCCGTGCTGGGAGAGGAATGGGTATTCTATACGACGGCATATATTGTTGTTCAGACGATTCTGGTGTGGACACATGGTGTCAGCGTGATCAATCAGCAGCAGACGAAGGATTACAGACAGATATTCTTGAATCCGAACCTTATTGCGATCGTGATCGGAATCCTGTTCTTTGTCATGGAGATACGGCTTCCGGTGGTGATCGGGAGCTGCGTCAGCGGATTTGGGAACATGATCAGTTCAGCAAGTATGCTGGTCATTGGTATGGTTATCGGTAAAGTAGACCTTCTGTGGGTCTTCCGTCAGAAGAGGCCCTATCTGATCTGCTTCTTCCGGCTGATCGTATTTCCGCTGATCGTGGTATTCGCATCTTCTGCCGTTGGACGACTGTCTCTTCATCCAGACGCAAAATATATATTCATGATCATACTGTTGGCGTCGGCAGCTCCGGCAGGCGCCATGATCACGCAGCTTGCCCAGATCTATAACAGGGATTCCAAGTATGCCAGCGTGATCAATGTGATGTCGGTAATCTTCTGTATCATCACGATGCCGCTTATGACTTTATTATATGAGGCAATATTTTAGATAACAGGATAAAAATATAAAGACAGACAGCTGTGCAGAATGACCGCACAGCTGTCTGTCTTTACCATTGGCTATATTGTTCTATCTTATTCAGGACCCGCTGTTTCGCATCTCCGTCTAATATAGTGGGACAGTAGTCGTTATGATCGCTGGCAGAAGACAGAGAACAGGGGATCAGGGTGATATTATCATCCTTTTTGACCTTGCCGTCTTCGATGGTAAATGTCTGCTGGAATATTAAGGAGTCCTTATCCTCGGGATTGGAATTGCCCCCGAAACAGAAATTCCCCAGGCTGTAAGCGATGTATTTGTCTTTGTAACGTTCTATGCCCTGGAGGACATGCGGATGATGGCCGATGACCAGGTCCGCTCCTTCGTCGATGGCGAGATGAGCCAGGGTCTTCTGTATATCTGTCGGAGTGTATTCTCGTTCATTTCCCCAATGGAAATTGATGATAATGAGCTTCGCTCCGGCTTCTTTCAGTGCGGCGATGTTCTCCTTCACCTGCTGCTGCTTCTCCAGATGGTCGGCAAGTTCATAGACGCCGGTCACACCGACCTTGACGCCCTTGATCTTAAGGAGCTTGGCGCGTTCAAAGCCGAAGGTCGGGATTCCGGCATTCTCCAGTGCGGCAATGGTATCGGTATAACTGGAGTCCCCGTAATCCCGGCTGTGGTTGTTGGCCATATTGGCCGCTTCCACAGAGCTGCCTGAGAGGATGGCGGCATATTCAGGAGGAGCCTTGAATGCGAACCGCTTATCCTGGCGCTGGTCGGAGGTTGTCAGAGTCCCTTCCATATTCACAATTGACAGGTCGTCAGCAGCAAGGACAGACCGGACATTCTGGAAGAAATAATCCGGTCCTTGCGCGTCATAATAGGCGTTCAGGCTGGTAGAATAGTCAAAGTTCACGTCCGTTCCCAGAGTACAGTCCCCCATGGAACTGACGGTAAGAGTGACGGCTTCGCCTTCGTTAACCTTGGCGTCAGCGCCCAGAGTAACTTCCTCTATCTGGACCATAGAAGTATCGATCTTATCTTTTGCTTTGCCTGAATCCCGGCCGGCATCTGCTTTGGACTCGGCCTTTGGTGCTTTGGATACTGCGGAAATGACGGCGCGGATGCCCCACACAAGCAAAAAGCATGCGCACACCAAAAAAGAAGCGCACAAAGTAATACGGATCTTCAAAATCCGGCGCCGTCTTTCTCTCTTACGCTTTGCATCCCGGATACTGTTCGGCCGTCCTTGGCGGCTGCACTGTGAACGTATCCTGTCTTCTCGCGAGTTTTTCTCTTCGTACATTATCTTAGGGTCCTTCTTTGTAAGAGTTCAGAGTAACTGATCTCTGTCTGGGCATTTGGGGTCTGTGAATATATTCATCTGTAAATATATTCAATTGCCTTATGATTATTAGGAAACGAAAAAGGCAGCCCGTGAGGACTGCCTGATACTTTTAAAGATTCATTCCAGTTCTCCATCCAGACAGAAAATAAACGAATGGAGAGCTGACCGCAGATAAAATTACAGATAATTACAGCCCTCTTCACTGACTAAGGCAACATCCTTCTTATCAGCGCTGAGGCTTACAAAGAATTCTATACCGCATTCTGCAGAAATCTTCTTAAGTCTTTCAACAAATTCAGGCACATTGCTCATGGAAATATCAGCATGCTTGAGAATACCGTCAATAAAGATGCATTCAACATCGTGGTTAGAGCTGTACATACCGTATAAGAAACCAATGTATTCATCAGTATTCGTAATAGAGGTAAAATCATCCATACAAATAGTGCGGATGTCGAATGCGACGCTTGCGGTATCTCTGTGGGTCTTCTTGATAAATACTACATTACCGTTGCAATCTTTTACTTTCTTGTTAGCCAACTCAATCATCTGCTGTGTCTTGCCGCTGCCTTTAGGGCCAGTCAATAAATTTACCATCGTAAACCTCTCCTTTATGTATCATAATTTACTGAAATCATCAGTATGTTCTGCTTATAACCATTATACACTAAAGAGAGGAGAGGAACAACCAAAATTATGACTTTTGTAAAGGAAAATACTACTTGACTTATTTTAACATTCTTCATATAATGAATGAGGAAATATAGAAGAGACGATGAAGAGGAGTATTAAGAGACTATCGTTTGCAGAGAACTGCCGGTTGGTGCAAGGCAGGAAGCGTAATCTCCCAACTCGCCTCAGAGTTCTTCTGCTGAAGGATGGTGCGTTTGGCAGTACGCGGCGCATTCTGGTAGGCAGAAGCGGGTATTCCCGTTATAGAAGTTGATGAGTGCATCTGTATAAGAGCCAGCGGTATGTGTATCGTGGGAGACTGTAAGGGTCGATGATATGGCGGGGCCTGGCTGATGGCAGATGAAGAAGAGTGGTACCACGGAATATAAGCCTTTTCGTCTCTTTGGAGATGGGAAGGCTTTTTGGGTGCCGGATTGATAGTGAAGAGAAGCTGCGGAGCGTGGTCGGACCGGCTCCGGGAAAGAGAGGAATCAAATTATGTCTAAGATACCTTATAATCATAAGGCAATTGAAAAGAAATGGCGTGAGAACTGGGAGAAGAACCCGGTGAATGTTAAGGCAGACGCAGACGGCAATGCGCGTCAGAAGTATTATTGTCTGGATATGTTCCCGTATCCGTCAGGAAATGGTCTGCACGTAGGACACTGGAGAGGTTATGTGATCTCCGATGTGTGGAGCAGGTATAAGCTGCAGCAGGGATATTATATCATACACCCGATGGGATGGGATGCGTTCGGTCTTCCGGCTGAGAACTACGCCATCAAGATGGGAGTGCATCCGGCGATATCTACTGCTGAGAATGTGAAGAATATCAAGAAGCAGATCAATGAGATCGCGGCCCTCTATGACTGGGACCGGGAAGTGAATACAACGGATCCTGAATTCTACAAATGGACCCAGTGGATCTTCGTGAAGATGTTTAAGGAGGGGCTTGCCTATGAGAAGGAATTTCCGATCAACTGGTGCCCGTCCTGTAAGACAGGCCTTGCCAATGAAGAGGTAGTCAACGGCAAATGTGAACGCTGCGGCGCGGAAGTGACGAAGAAGAATCTGCGTCAGTGGATGCTTAAGATCACTGCATATGCGGAGCGTCTGCTGAATGATTTGGACAAGCTTGACTGGCCGGAGAAGGTTAAGAAGATGCAGTCTGACTGGATCGGCAAATCTTACGGTGCGGAAGTAGAGTTCCCGATAGACGGACGGGAAGAGAAGATCACGGTCTACACTACCAGGCCGGATACTCTGTACGGCGCTACATTCATGGTTCTGGCGCCGGAGCACGAGCTGGCGAAGAGCCTGGCAACAGATGAGACCAGGGAAGCCGTGGAGAAGTATATCTTCGAAGCTTCCATGAAGTCTAATGTGGACCGTATGCAGGATAAGGAGAAGACGGGCGTATTCACCGGAAGCTACGCTGTCAATCCGCTGAATGGGGAGAAGACGCCGATCTGGCTGTCAGACTATGTACTGGCGGATTACGGTACGGGAGCGATCATGTGTGTTCCTGCCCATGACGACCGTGACTTTGAATTCGCGACCAAGTTCGGCATTCCGATCGTTCAGGTCATCGCAAAGGACGGCAAAGAGATCGAAGATATGACAGAAGCTTATACGGAGGCCAGCGGCACTATGATCAATTCCGGTGAGTGGAACGGCATGGAGTCGGCAGTCCTTAAGAAGGAAGCGCCTCATATCATAGAAGAGAGGGGAATCGGACGTGCAACCGTGAATTATAAGCTGCGTGACTGGGTATTCTCTCGTCAGCGTTACTGGGGTGAGCCGATTCCGATCGTGCACTGCCCTGACTGCGGCAATGTTCCGGTGCCGGAGGAAGAGCTGCCGCTTCGCCTGCCGGAGGTAGAGTCCTATGAGCCTACGGGAACAGGGGAATCTCCGCTTGCCGGAATCGAGGAGTGGGTCAACTGTAAGTGTCCGGTGTGCGGCAAGCCAGCCAAGCGCGAGACGAATACTATGCCTCAGTGGGCAGGTTCCTCCTGGTATTTCCTGCGCTATGTGGACAATCATAACGACAAGGAACTGGTATCCAGGGAGAAAGCAGATTCCATGCTTCCGGTGGATATGTATATCGGCGGCGTAGAACATGCGGTGCTTCATCTGCTGTACTCCCGTTTCTATACGAAGTTCCTGTGCGATATCGGTGCGGTTGATTTCGATGAGCCGTTCCAGAAGCTTTTTAACCAGGGAATGATCACCGGAAAGAACGGCATTAAGATGAGCAAGTCCAAGGGGAATGTGGTATCCCCGGATGATCTGGTGAGGGATTACGGCTGCGATTCATTGAGAATGTATGAGCTGTTCGTAGGACCGCCGGAGCTGGACGCAGAGTGGGATGACCGCGGAATCGACGGCGTGAACCGTTTCTTAAAGCGTGTATGGAATCTCGTTATGGATAATAAGGATGCGGATATCAAGGCATCCAAGGCTATGATCAAGGAGCGTCACCGTCTGGTGTGTGATATTACGAAGCGTCTGGAAGGCTTCAGCCTGAATACGGCGATCTCTGGATTCATGGAGCACAATAACAACCTGATCGAGATCGCGAAGAAAGAAGGCGGTGTTGATAAGGAGACGCTGTCAACCATGGCAGTGCTGCTGTCTCCGTTTGCCCCGCATATCGCAGAGGAGATCTGGGAGCAGCTCGGGCATGAGGGAAGCGTATTTACAGCCGGATGGCCGACCTATGATGAAGAGATGATGAAGGATGACGAGATCGAGGTTCCGGTACAGATCAACGGCAAGACGAGAGCCGTGATCTCGGTGGCTGCTGATATCTCTAAGGAAGATGCGATCGCAGCCGGGAAGGCGGCAATTGCAGATAAGCTGACAGGGAATATCGTGAAGGAGATCTATGTTCCGAAGAAGATTATAAATATTGTACAAAAATAGGCAGTGCGAATAAAACAAGAGACAGGACTCCATATGCTAGTACACCGAAAAATAAGTTCCTAGCCATATAACGTAGAATGATTTTTCATATGCAAGGCGGAGGAATGAGGCGTAGTGGGCGCTACGCCGATTGACAACAACGACGCAGATGGAAAATCAGGCAAGTTATATGGCTGGTTACTTATTATTCGGTGTACTAGAAACTGATTCAAATATATTTTCATCAAGTAATCATGGAGAAGTATCAGATGTAATAGAGGAGAAACTATTACAGTTGAGAATAATAGTGAATTGACATATATAATATCAACCAAAGATGAATTTGACCCAAAGATAAAAGAGTTCGAATGTAAATATGCAGGAGAAATGATTGAGTTTGATGCCTATACTGCTGATGTTAGTAAAAATGAAGATTATGATACAAGGTTTAATTACTTAATCCATGCAGGCGATTATAGCACTACCTCAGTCAGTGGTCCGAATTTTCAATCTCATGATGTGAATTATATAGATTTAAATTTAGTTGGAAGTAATGTACCAGAAATATTTGGAGTAGGGCTTAATATTCATGTAATTGCAAAGGTCGGAGAATACAATGAGATTAACGGGCTATTTGAATTAGAACCCATGGAAATTACAATGAGATAGACAATGTAGTAAGGTCAAGGAACAAAACGAAGTCGATACGTCGTAGGGCAGTCCTTGATGGAATGGGATATAGCCAACAGCACAATGATACAGCAGAGGATTTGAAAGGTCGAGAACCTTGCAAGTCCTCTTGTCTGTTATTGGACGTTCTATTTGAAATAGAGCGATTTTTTACAGTTTTTTCAAATTCTTCAATCGGATGGATAAACTGACCGTCTGTAATCTGATAACATTTCTCTGTCTGTGAGTAGGTGAGTTTCATTATTTCCGGCTCGTAAGTCTTTGTATTGATTCCATAGTAGTAAATGACAAAAGTTTCCAGTACCATATGAACACTGTCAAAATCCTTAGTAAAAGTGCTGTGTCCGTTAGTAGTAAGAAGTGCAGACGGTCAGCTATAAAACCTAGAACGGTCTTTCTTAATGAATATTGGTAGTAAGTGCATTTCGCTCATACTCGGATTAAACTGACTGTCGCCATTCGCCATGTAAGCGGCGTTCCCGCATCCGTTTTTACGGTGTTCCCTGTCTTTTCAGGGTTCTCTGGATTACTACGGTGGTTCTGTTACTTTACCTTTTTGGGAGGCAATCTCCAGTGGTACAAGCAGAACAACAGTTCCTGGATGGTGAGGTGGAGATTTCGCCACTTTCCGGTATCTCCTGTACTTCCAGATTTGGAGAAAGGACAGTGTGGCAGATTACATATCATCCAACTTCATTTTAGAAAACTGGTCTTTTGGGGAGAGGTTATTAGAATCATCCATCCAAATGTGGGAGAAGAAATCATAAAAAGACCCGATACCAGAGGTATCGCTGAAAGAGAAACCGCTGAGGATGGCATAAAGGGATACGAAAGTATCCTGATAGGCGGCGTGACCATGTTGAGTTTTTAGTTACACAGTAAAGACTCCCCGATCAAGGGAGTCTTTTAGAAAAAGCTGTGCGCCAATGCCCGTTTTACGGGCTAGATCACGGTAACAGTATATGCAGATATGGAAAAAGAGTTGCATGCAACAACTCTTTTTCCTAGAAAAGCCTTGCGGCCAATGTCCCTTGCGAGACTAGATAACTCATTTAGTTATGTCTTAATTATATCATTTCCAATAGTAAAGTCAAGAAAATTTACAGTTCCAAGTGGTTTTTAAGCAGTTTTTCAACGGCGGCAAGGCATTCCGGCGTTAAGCAGCCGATCCGTCTGCCGAGACGGGCTTTGTCGATCGTGGTGATGTCTGTTACGATAATGCGGGAAGGTTCTTTATCCAGTTTTCCGTCTGCCAGTTCAGTGGAGGAAAGGCGCACCTGATAATTGGGGTTTATTTTTGTGCCGTCGCCTTCAATGGGGAGTATATTTACTTTTTCGCTGTAAATATTGGCTTTTTTGTTCTGGATGATGACAACAAGATGGTTTCCGCACAGTTCGCTGCCCACACCTTCCGTGATGAATGCATTGTAGATCTCTCCGCGGTAAGGTTTTACAGGATGGAATTTCTTTTCGTGGGAAGACCGCAGTTTCCTGTTTTCAATGGAATTATGGTGCATTCTGCACTGTTCGGGTATGTACCGCAGATAGGATATGGCTTTATTGACTGAAATGTGTTTAAGGCTTGTAAGGATTCCTTGAAAAACGGAAGTCAGTGAAGACTTGTCACTGTCATTTAAGTTGTTTAAGGAATTATATTCCATATGCACCTCCGCTTGTTTTTATAGAAAGAGAGTAGCATATTTTGTTAGAAATTGCAATGGAGGAGAATAGAAAGATAGGAATCAGGAAAATGTTTGGTATCAGGGGAATGGGGGATAAGCCGGAGGTCCTGACTAAAAATAATGAAGTATACTGCTTCATTACATTTTCGCGCCTCAAAAGAATACTGTTCTTTATTTATCTACGTTATCTTATCATGCAAAAATCCATTTGTCAATATTGGGGGAAGAACGGACAGGTTTCTGATGGTATTTCTGCTGAAATTTGTCTGAAAATTCAAGAAAATATAGAGATTTGTTACTATTCTGTTATTCACATGCTGAATATTTATTGTTAATATCGTCAAAATCATGGTCTAAACCGGTGAAAAATCGAAGGACTTAGAGAGACTTTCATTTTATCGCCGTCAAAATTCTAGTCAAATTCTATATGAATATATTTGGTGAAATGATTCGATGAAAATGCATTATTTTTGTATAGATATTTGTCTTACCGCCGTCAAAATTCTGGTCAAATCAATTTAAAACCGCGGAAAATAGAGGGAAATCGGTTAAATGTAATGAAGCAGTATACTTCATTACATTTTTTACAGAGAGTATGACAGAATAGAATGGATCATTTATCTATGAATAGAAAATAGCGTTGCATTTAAGGAGTCTTATGAATTTTACTACACCAATATTCATCTTTATTTTTATGCCGATTACATTGTTAATATTTCTTATTTTGGATGCAATGGAGAAAAGAAAGATATGGAATTCTCTTTTAGTCAGGTTTCGTATTAAGGACTTAAGTTTAATCTCGCTCAGTTTAATTTTTTACATGTGGGCCTGTTTCGATGATGTAATAAAATTTATCATCTATATTGTCGGAATTTGGTTAGCCGGCCAGTGGATCGAGCGGAAACGGGACTTATATGTTCAGATATTTCAGCAGAATAGAGATGATAAAGACAGTGTCTATAAGAAGATATCGATATCTGCGTTTATATTGTTGTTTGCGGTTTTATTGATACTATTTTGTCTGGTGCATTTCAAATACATGCCGTTATTAGCAGAGATATGGAATGAACTGTTTAGAGGGAACTGGATAAAAGAATCGATTATGGCGCCGATAGGAATTTCTTTTATTACATTTTCATCCATATCTTATCTGGCGGATATTTATCGCGGTGATGCCTCAGGAGGAGGGATTATTGACTGTGCGCTTTATCTGACCTTTTTCCCTAAGGTTATCTCCGGGCCGATAGTATTATGGAAAGATTTTAGGACGACGCTTGAAAATCAAATGATAACATTAGAAGGTTTTGTATCGGGCCTGAATCGAATTGCGGTTGGATTTGCGAAGAAACTGATTTTAGCGGATCAATTCGGCGCTTGTATTAGTAAAGCTGTTGCCAGTGAGACTGACGCGGTTACGGGATGGGGAATGGCGATTTTATATATGCTCCAGATTTATTATGATTTTTCTGGATATTCAGACATAGCGATTGGCCTTGCAAGATTATTAGGCTTTGAATTTCGGGAGAATTTTAATTTTCCGTACCGTTCCAGATCCATTTCAGAATTTTGGCGGAGATGGCATATTTCATTAGGGACATGGTTCCGGGAATATTTGTATATCCCTTTGGGAGGAAACAGAAAGGGCACAGCCCGTACTTATGCCAACCTTTTTCTTGTTTTTTTATGACAGGTTTATGGCATGGGGCAAATTATACCTTTATTCTTTGGGGGCTCTACCATGGCGTGTTCCAGATTATAGAAAGGGCTTGCTTTGGAAAAACATTAGAAAGGCATAAGCTGGCAGCCCATTTTTATGCTGCTGTTGTGTTTGTATTTGGGTGGGTATTATTCCGGGCGGACAATCTGGTTCAGGCTGGGGTGATGGTGAAACGCATGATATTTCCATGGCAATATACAGAAAGTACCTTATTGCTTGGGCAATTATTTGGTGCGAAGACGGTCTTGGTTATTATTTGTGGGATTTTAGGATGCGGGTTTGTGCAGGAAATGTTTCAGGGCTGCAAAAAATCGTTTAACTGGAAAAATTCCTATCTTGAGTTAGGATTTTGCACGCTTATGTTTGTATTTTCTATCGTTATGCTGGCAAGCAATACGTATAACCCATTTATTTTCGTTTTTAAGGAGGAAATTATGAAAAAGATAAAACCCGTTCTTTGGAATATTTGTTTCTTTTTTATCATTCTAACACCTAATGTTGCATATTTTCTTTTTGGGAAAAATGTCGATGCTGCAAATTACGAAAATAGGAATATGGCGGTAAAACCTGTGATTTCTCCCGAAAATTATGAGAATTTTTCGGAAGAATATGAAAACTATTTTAATGACAGCCTTCCCTTCCGGAATCAGATGATTGAGTTCCATAATTCCATAGATTATTATTTGTTTCAGCAGTCTTCCAGTAAAAAAGTGGCAATTGGGTCGGATGGATGGCTGTTTTATTGCGATGATGAGGATAGTAACCCATTGGAACAATCTTTGGGGTATTGGAACTTCACAGAAGGCCAATTAGAAAAAATTGCAGATAATTTGACCTCTACCCAAAGGGTGCTTGAAAGCCTTGGTATTGAGTTTGTATTATTTATCCCACCTAATAAAGAAACTATTTATATGGAATTCCTGCCAGATTATTATACTGTCCAAAATAAAGTGACTTCTGTCGAACAGCTTGTGGCATATTTACAGGAACATACAAGCATACGGGTAGTTTATCCCAAGGCGGACCTGCTGGCTGCGAAAGCTAAATATCCTGATGTACTATTCTACCATAAATTAGATACCCATTGGAACATGGCAGGGG
>OFGA01001221.1_pt1 | contig 18332 bp, 19 predicted proteins | sample 1521471 | NCBI WGS metagenome assembly OFGA01 (sample SAMEA3504086, study PRJEB24116) | mouse gut metagenome | biome: mouse gut; feature: mouse-associated habitat; material: faeces | place: Denmark | collected 2011
AATACGGGCTATACCGACATATAAGAACTTCTAAAGAGATAATCTAAATTCACCAATAATTTTTCTTATAAAAATACCCCAGAATTAGAAGCATACAGGAATGCCGAAGATGATTTGGACCGTGAAAACATCTATGAGATTAAGGAACGAATCCAACGTTTTATAAAAACTTTGCCCCAACTTGAGACAATCGATTTCAGGAAAACTGCGTACAGCCTTGAATGTGGAAATAAAAATTGGAGTGACATTTTTTATACAGAGAAACAAATGTTAGAAGGAGAAATAGAAGAAGAAAATGAACATGCCATAAGCGGGCAATTAAAGAGATTAATCAATCAAGAATGTGACAGTTATCAGTATGGTAATTTTTATAAAATATTAAATAGGGATGGATATATGGAAGGTGAGGAGATTTCTTCGGGCGGTGCAGATATGATAGCATGCTGTATGAAAATACTGAAGCTGTGCAGAGAGTCGGAGACAAAGGTGCTTGATAAGGTTGAGGAGCTTGCGGCGTTATTTAAAATTATTCTTAAGGCAGACAGAGTCCAATTTATTATTGAGAATGAGGACAATAATAATCTGGATAAGTGGAAAGGAAATATTGAAGACAAATATAATGATATTGTGAGACAGTGCGGCAGCGAGCATCTGCCCAGACTCCATATAAGAGGGAAAAAACACTATTCCGTGATTGTTGAGAAAGCGGATAATGAAGATTGTAATACAGAATTATCTCAGGAAGTGGAGCTATTACTGTCTGGTATGGTTCAAAGCAAAGACAGGCCGCGCAGTTATAGGAGGGATAGGGAGCATGGAATCGTAATATGGGAGCTTGAAAATAGCCAGAGGAGTATTTGGATCAGTATCGAGAATCATGATTGGATTGGGGACGAAGCAGGCCGGGGGCTTAAGATTGCGCGGGATATGCGGAGGGTGATGGTATTCTATCAGGAGTTAAAGAAAAAGATATTCAATCCGGAGAACGATGATTTTCTGAATGAGATATCACGCTTCCGCAAGGAACAGCGTATTTATAATAGCAATAAGGTTTATACCCATACAAAAGACTACCAGCAGGAGATGCAATTTGAACATGCGGCCAGATACTTTATGGAGGGGCATGAAAAGGAAAACATTCGGGAAAACTATGCTTCCTATATTTTGAACCTGCTGGCAGATATTAATGTAAGCAGATATTATCGCGATGGACTGCATAAAAGAATATATAAGTATGAGAAAAAGATAGAAAAACATGCGTCTTGGGGACAGCTTTCAGCGGTGCTTCGAGACAGTAAGACATTCGTGTATCGTGAGAGCGACGGTGAAAAGGTATCTGTCAGGCTTGAGGTTCTGGATATAGACGAATATACCCGTATTTTGTGTGAAGACAGCGGCCGTTCCGTGCAGGAGCTTACCTTGCTAATTTATTCTTTGATTTTGAATGCGGCAGAGCAGGGACGGGGAATAAGAGAAATTCAGAAGGAAATCTCCAATCCGGATGTGCAAAAAGAACAGAAATGTGTTATAGTAAAGTTATATAAGGAAGGGGGAGATCTTATCATAGAGAATGAATGTGAAGATTCTGTTCATCCGGAACAAATAGAACGGTATCAGGATCGTGTGCCTGAGTCAGAGGAGGATGGTATCTCGTTCTGGAGTTTTAATTGTTATATAAAACAGTGCATAAATTCTCTAATATTGTCAAAAATGAAAGAAACAGAAGAAAATATCCAAAGAGGCGAAATAGAGCCGGAAAAGATACGAAGCCTTGGAGGATGGATTAAGAAGCTGGCTGGCAGAGAATGTGAGATTCAGTCAGAAGGTTATGAAGTGGAAGGTAGAAATTATTTTAGAGTGAAGATTCCGATTTTTATAGAAAAATATCAGTATTAATTACGGAAAGAAAGGAGGAGGATCAGAATGAAAGATATAGTAATTGTAGAAGATAAACTAAAAAAAGGAATTTCACTTGCACAACAGTTTAAGGAGTTAGAGAAAAAGCGGTCGGATTTAGAATTTAAGGTGACAACGGTATGTTACTTTAAGCCCAATATGGAAGCGGCTAAAGAAGAAATTGAAAAGTGCGGAAAGCAAGAATTTGAAGTCCTGCCTGTTTCTCTGTGGAATTTTGACGAGACGATGGACAGATATAAGGATTCTGACGGAGGGCGTTCGGTGATTATTATGGATTTCCAACTGGACGGGGACGGCTCAGGCGAAGTCCCGATGCGCAGGGTTAATATCCGCTATGCAAGAAGAAACAAAAATGACTCGATAAACTTTGGTTCTATACGGGTACAGGAACCAATAATTATAATATATTGTGCGAGTTGGTGGGGAAGGAGCATGTGCTTGGAGTGAAGGAATCAGGGATAGATTATCTTCGGCTGGACTTGGAGGACGATAAGTTTATCCGTGTTTTAGAAAAAAGTGGGGCAGGCGGGGTGTAACCTATGGAGTTATATTATTATACCTCAACAGACACTATGAGGTACATCTTAGAGAAAGGTGATATCTTTGCAACGAATATCCGCTATATGAACGATTCGGAGGAGTATACCAATGGGTTGGAGGAATTATTTCGATTAGCGGGAAATGAAGAATTGGTAAACAAATGGCTAAATGAGAGGGGCCGTAACGATATCGGCACAGAAGATATCAAACAGACATTTACCGAGGAAAATTTAGAAAAGTGCAGGAGGAATATGGATTATTACTCCATCTCTTTCTGTCAGAAGAACGACTTGCTGAGTCAATGGGCGATCTACGCGAAAGAATCCGGAGTGAGCATAAAGATGAATTTTGAGAATGACTCATACCATTTTTATACGGACAGTGAGGAGAAGGGGGAAAAATCTCAATGGGAGCTTGCGCCGGAAAAAGTGCTTTATTTTACACGTGATTCGATGGAAGATGAGAAGGATGAGTATGAAAGGCAGGCCTTTCTGATTTTGGACAAGCTGTATGCCAGGGATTTCAAAGATCAGACGGAGGGGAAGGATGAAGTCTGGAGATACGTGAGTACTTTTGTTAAGCGTTATGATTTCTACCAGGAGGCCGAGAGCAGACTGGTCTTCCAACCGACACAGACTGCGTATTATCCCAGGGTTCAGTATCGAATGGATCAGAAGGTATTAAAGCCATATTTGGATATGATATGCAAGGATGGTTGGCCTATATGGGAGATTATGATTGGGCCGGGGTTTAATCAACAGGTAGTATATAATAGTGTAGAGCATTTTCTTAACCATGTAGAGATTAAAGTTGGAATCAGGGATACAGAGGATTATCTGAAACGTATAGAGGAGTACTGGAAACCATATGCTGATGAATTGAAGGGGATTAAAATATATGATGATTTGCAGCGTCATATAATGGATGCCAAAACTGCAAATATGCGCCTGAAAGCCGCCCAGATTGCCTTTGATGAACTGATGCAGCAGGTATGCAATTTTATCCATGAAGATGATGGATGTAGTGAAGGATTGAAAAAGTATATAAAAAGACATCGGTTTATGAATAAGGGGATTGTCCTTTCAAGCTCAAGTATACCGTTTATATATTAAGATGTATATGGTGAAGTGGAATTGTGGGAAGGGATTAGATATTTTAAATAAATACATAATGAAAAAAATCGCAGAGTAGGTTACTCTGCGATTTTTTCGTTCAACAGCATAATTATTATAACCACCTCAATCTCATAAATCAATACTTAATTTACTTTTGTAAAAATTTGGTGCAAAATCACGAATGAAATATCTATTTATTTAAGTCTTTTATAAAAATAATCTGTATTTATCTTGGAAAATCGTTTGCTTTTTCATATTTATTATTTCAAAATTTTCGCAGAGTAACCTACTCAGCGAAAAGAGGGGATTAAAATCTGGTATTTATTGTCCTGCAAAAGACAGGAAGAACAAAAATTATTAACAATATGCAGAGAAAATCTTCCGAAAAAAGTACTGCACGGCGCATTTGTGCTTACCTATGACAAGATGCGGCGGTATGAAGGAGTCTGGCATCTGGAACGGAAGCTTTTGTTTCCGGAGTGTATATTTCTGGAAAGCGGTCAGGAGGAGGCTCTGTTGAAAGAGCTTATGCAAGGCGCCTATTTTGGCAATATCATAGAAGGAAAGAGTCGTCTGCTTCAGGTGGGACAGAATGAGGAAAATTTACTGAGAAGGCTGTGCGGCAAACAGTGTCATCTGGAAATGTCCAAGGGAATTATTTGTAAGGGTGTTACAAGGATTACGGAAGGCCCGCTGAAAGGAATGGAGAACCGAATTCTCAGGATTGACCGTCATAAACGGCTGGCAAGAGTTGAAATTACAGGAAAGCCGAATGAATCCTTCTATTATGAACAGAAGATGGAATCAGGGATGAAGATGAAGCCGGAGTATCGTTACATTCCGGCAGGGTTAGAGATAACGGAGAAGGTTGTATGAATCGAAAATGGTATGTGATGTGTACGATTCAAGGTAAGGAGCAGGAGGCGGCTGCACTTTTAGAAAGAAAGGTGAGCCGTAAACTGTGGCAGGACTTTCGGATTCTGAAAAAGCAGCAGTTGTTCCGTACCCATGGAGATTACTTGCTAAGCAGGAAAGACATGTTTCCGGGCTATATATTTATATGTACAGAATTTCCAGCAGAGCTGGCGGATGAGCTTAAGAAGGCAAGGCAGTTTCCTCAGATGGTTGGAAGTCAGATGAACGGCCTTGTACCGGTTGAGGATAAGGACCTTTATTTTCTGGAAAATGTATGCGGCAAAAATCTTGCCCATGATATGCTTCTGTCCACAGTGCAGGTGGATAAGGAGGGTTGCGTGCAAAGCGCAAGCGGGGCGTTAGGGCCATATGTGGGGAGGATTACGAGACAGAGGTTAAGGCACAGGTATGTGACGGCGGAGGTGCCGTTATTTAACCGAAAACAGAACGTACTGTTTGGGATTCGGATGGAAGGAGATCCAGTGTCATTTGTTTGACGGGATATCAAGAATATGGAACGGAGGATTAAGAATGCGAATCTGCATAAGAGGATTGCAGTTATGGAGAGCAATTTCATGGGAAGTCATAGATTAGTGTATCTGGGGACTGGGATAGTAGGAGTAGAAAAATATGTACAATTTCAAAGATGATCCCAGATTTGCAGGGATTCGACCGTTTGAGAACAAAATATGGTTAAGTAGTCCGACAATGCATGGCGGGGAACTGAAATACATGCGGGAGGCTTTTGACACCAATTGGATGAGTACCGTCGGCGCAAATATTGACGAGATAGAAAGGATGGCAGCCAAGAAAGTCGGCGTAAAATATGCCGTGGCGCTTAGCGCGGGGACAACGGCGCTTCATCTTGCCATAAAAATGGCAGCAAAACGCCTGTATAACAGCTCTATTGGGGTACTTGAGCCGGATGGACGAGGAAGCGGAGGCGCATTGTCCGGCAGGCGGGTGTTCTGCTCTGATATGACATTTGCTGCGACCGTCAATCCGGTTGTCTATGAGGGCGGAGAGCCGGTTTTTATTGATTCAGAATACGATACCTGGAACATGAGTCCGGATGCACTTGAGAAGGCGTTCTCCATCTATCCGGAAGTAAAGCTTGTAGTCGTGGCACATCTGTATGGGGTGCCGGCAAAAATGGATGAGCTTTTGGAGGTTTGCGGCAGACACGGGGCGGTAATTATCGAAGACGCGGCAGAGAGCTTTGGTGCGTCATATAAGGGGCGCCAGACCGGAGGTTTTGGAGATTATGGAGTCATCAGTTTTAATGGGAATAAGATACTGACCGGCAGCAGCGGAGGAATGTTATTGACGAATTCTTACAAAGCTGCACAGAAGGTGAGAAAATGGAGTACCCAGAGCAGGGAAGCAGCGCCCTGGTATCAGCATAAAGAGCTTGGTTACAATTATCGTATGAGTAATGTGATTGCTGGGGTTATCAGGGGACAGTTGCCTTATCTGGAGGAGCATATTGAGCAGAAAAGAGAGATTTATGAGAGATACAGGGAAGGTCTTACAGGACTTCCGGTTGACATGAATCCCTTTGATTCCAATCATTCAATTCCCAATTATTGGCTGTCAGCGATGCTAATCCGCAGGGAGGCTATGGCTTCACAGGTGCAGGGAGAGCAGGAGGTTTTGTGGAAGACAGAGCAGGGAAAGAGTACGCCTGGGGAGATATTGGAGGCTATGAGTACGTTTGGCGCGGAGGGACGTCCTATCTGGAAACCCATGCATATGCAGCCGATTTATCGGATGAATCCGTTTATTACGAGAGATGGGAACGGTAGAGTGGGCACGAACGCCTATAAAGAGTGCGGCAGAGCTGATGTAGGGGCGGATATCTTTAATCGAGGGTTGTGCCTGCCCAGCGATAATAAGACGACGGCGGAGCAGCAGGATAGGGTGATTGAGATTATTAAGAGATGTTTTGAGTAAGAGGTGGAGGCAATGGAGAATAAGCATACACCTTATGGCCTTTATGAAAAGTACATAAAGCGCCCGCAGGATTTTTTGTGCTCATTATTAGCGATTATTTTGCTGTCACCTGTTATGCTGATTACAGCAATTCTTGTGAGAGTGAAGCTGGGGACACCTGTATTGTTCACACAGGAAAGACCGGGGAAGAACGGGAAGCTATTCAGATTGTACAAGTTTCGTACCATGCTTCCTCCAAAGGATGGCGTGATAGATCCCACGCGGGATGCCGATCGGCTTACGCCTTTTGGCAAAAAGCTGCGTTCCAGTTCTCTTGATGAGCTGCCGGAGCTATTTAATATGCTCAAGGGAGATATGGCGGTAGTCGGTCCACGCCCGCTTCTGACGCAATATTTGTCTCGGTATAACGCACATCAGGCAAGGAGGCACGAGGTGCGTCCCGGCTTTACGGGATTGGCACAGATTCATGGTCGGAATGCAATCAGTTGGGAAGAAAAGTTCGACTGGGATGTAAAGTATGTGGACAATATCACATTCCTTGGTGATTGGAAGATTATCTTCGGAACCGTGAAAATTGTGCTGAAGCGTGACGGCATTAACTCCGAGACATCTGCGACAATGGAGGAGTTTATGGGGACGGAGGCAGCTGCGGCGCAGGGCAGTGTAAAGGTATCAGGATGAAAAAGCTAATAATTATCGGCGCAAGCGGCCATGGTAAAGTTGTGGCTGACATCGCGAAGAAAAATGGATATACAGAGATTGTCTTTCTGGACGATAACGAGAGCATCCACGAATGCGGCGGCTATCCGATAGTCGGCAGAAGAACAGATGTTGACAGAATAAAAGCCGATGTTATTGTGGCGATTGGCAAAGTGGAAATTAGGAAACGGATTCAGGAGTCCATAGAAGAAAGCAGAATGGTCACGCTGATCCACCCAGATGCAGTGGTGGCAGATGATGTATCAATCGGTTCAGGGACTGTGGTGATGGCCGGGACCGTTATCAATCCGGGAGTAAAGATAGGCCGGGGATGTATCGTCAACACTAGCAGCTCTATCGACCATGACTGCGTAATTGATGATTATGTCCACGTTTCAGTTGGCGCACACCTCTGCGGGACTGTTTCTGTGGGAGATGAAACTTGGATCGGTGCAGGAACGACAATCAGTAATAACGTTAATATCTGTGGTAATTGCACGATCGGTGCAGGTGCCGTGGTTGTCAAAGACATCCCTGCAAAGTGTACGGCCGTTGGCAGTCCGGCAAAGCCGATAAAGTTTTTTGAGTGAGGGCATTAGAGTGAAAAGACTATTCTCGGCAGGGCCGCTTACCACGATACAGAGGGTAAGGGCATAGACCTGCCATTCCCTAAAATGTTTGAGAAGAAGATGGCGAGTTGGAAAAATTGAAAGGAATATATTGGATGGCTAAACGGGTACTAATGGTTGCTACTGTTCCGTCTATGATAGGACAGTTCAACATAAAGAATATCTATATTCTTTTAGATATGGGATGCGAGGTTGATGTTGCTGCTGACTTTACAGACACTAGCATGTGGCCAACCGAGAGGATACAAAAGCTTAAGGACGAACTTAGTGACTTGGGAATTGAAAGTATTCAGCTAAATTTTTCCAGAAGTCCATTAAAAATAAATCGGCACATAGATTCCTATAAGGAAACATTGAAACTAATCCAAGAACGCCAGTATTCGTTCATTCATACACATACGCCAATCGCATCGGCAATTGTTAGATTGGCTGCTCATAAGACAGCCACAAAAGTCGTCTACACAGCACACGGTTTCCACTTTTATGATGGAGCGCCCCTTAAGAACTGGCTGATTTTCTATCCCGTGGAGAAATGGTTGAGCAAATATACAGATGTTTTGATAACTATAAACCAAGAAGATTATAGACGAGCAAAGGAAAAGTTCTACGCTAAGAAGATTGTATATGTGCCGGGGGTTGGTGTGGATATAGAGAAGTTTGCACCGAGGCAGTCGGGAAGGGACCGGATAAGGGCGGAGCTTGGATTGAAAGAATCCGACATTATGCTTCTTTCCGTTGGCGAACTTAATGAAAATAAGAATCATAGTTCAGTCATAAGAGCTGTGGCTGGTATGGAGCTCACCTACGTGATTGTGGGAAAAGGGGAAAAATCAGGAGAACTGGAGAGGTTGAGTAAAGAGTTCGGTGTTGACGTGCGGCTTGTCGGTTTCAGAACTGATGTGGCTGACTTCTATGATGCCGCAGACGTATATGCGCTACCAAGTATTAGGGAAGGTTTGAATGTATCGCTCATGGAAGCCATGGCGAGTGGGTTAGCAGTTGTTTGTGGAAGAATACGCGGGAATACCGACTTGATTGAGAATGAAGGATGCTTGTTTGATCCGGTTAATATGGACGAGATAAGAAAAGCGATAATTTTAGCAATTGAGAATCGAGAAGAATTATCGAGAAGTAATCTCCAAAAGATTAAACATTTTGACCTCTCGACTGTTGATAATATAACCTCTGAAATATATCGGAGGGGGACGGGCATCTAATTAACTTGCTGAGGCGGTAAGAAAAACGTAAAGAAATTAGAGTGCCGAAGGATACTTTTCTCATCGTTTCCGTGAGAAAACTAAACAGAAACAAAAATCGCGATGTCGTCATTAAGGCAATCGCAAAAGTAAGGGAGAAAATGTATGGAGAAACCGCTTGTTAGTGTTATCATGGGCGTATATAACGAGGAAAAGACAATATGCCAGTGTATAGATTCTATCCTGAATCAAACGTATACTAACTGGGAATTCATCATTTGCAATGACTGTTCAAAAGACAGGACATTAGGACTTTTAAAAGAATATGCAGAAAAAGATTCTCGAATTATTGTGCTTAATAATGATAAGAATTTAAGGCTGGCGGCTTCCTTAAACAAATGCCTTGTTGTTGCTAAAGGGAAATATGTGGCACGCATGGATGCAGATGATATCAGTTTGCCAGAAAGAATTGAAACTCAGGTAGCATATATGGAAAACCACCCTGATATAGATTGCGTTGGATGTAGCAGGATAATGTTTGATGAAAACGGGGATAGGGGGATTAGAAAGGGAATAGAGAACCCAACAAGAGAAATTCTTAAAGTTCGATCACCGTTTGCGCATCCAACTATTATGATGAAAGCAGAAACTTACAATGAGTTGAAAGGTTATGCGGTATCGAAAGATGGAATGAGAGCAGAGGATTTGGAGCTTTGGATCAGGTTTTTTATGATGAATAAAAAGGGTTACAATATCCAAAAGCCTTTATATAAATATCACGAGTCTGACGAGGACTACAAAAAGAGAACTTTGAAGGCTGCAATCGGAACATCGAAAATATTTTTTCGAGGATATAGACTATTGGGGTTCCCTATATATGTTTATCCATTGGCATTGAAGCCTATAGTTTCGGTGATTTTACCACAACGGTTAATTAAAGAATTTCATTCATATGAAGAAAAAAGGAATTTTGATACTTTTTATATGTCGGAGAAATAATGATGGGAACTAATAATTGGAGTAGTGACACTATATTTTTGTATATTGGCACCATTTTAGTATCTACGGTATTTGCTGTTTTAGCGTGTAGGAAAAAGTTAAACAGCGTAACAGGGGAAGTGGAGATTAAGGTCAATAAATTTTTATATTTATGTTCTGCTATTCCGCCATGGTTACTTTTATCACTTGCGAAATGTGGAATGGATTACCCTGTGTATAGAATGATGTTTTTGAGGGCAGAAAATATATCTACCCTTCTTCAGTACTATTTAATTGAACCGGGATTTGCGGTGCTCAATTGGATGATTAGGTTATTTACGGATAATGAAAACATATATTTTGGGATTATTACATTTCTTTTCTTGTTTTTTATATATCACGGTGTATACAAAATGATGAAGGCGATTCATCCAGCTTGGGGAATTTTTGTATTTAATACGATTTTCTTGCTACAACAAATGAATCTGAAAAGAGTGTATTTAGCTGCGGCGATTTTATTTTGGTCAATGTCGTTTTTGGTTGAAAGAAAATATATTAAATATGTAATTTCTGTGTTGATATGTTGCTCTATACATACCTCGGCAATTATCATGATAGCGCCATTAATGTACGATTTGATTTTATACAAAAAGATAAGTAAACGGGCTATGTTTTTATTGTCTGTTTGTCTGTTAGTTGTTTTGTATTTGTTACGAAACCAAATAGTTGCTATTCCTATTTCTCAGAGATACGCTAATTATGGTACACAAGGTACTGGAATCGGATTTTTACAGATCCTATATCATATTCCCATTTTCTATTTGTTAATTAAAAGTAGGAGGTTCACCGGTTTTGAGGTTGATAGGCATCGAAGTATTGCATTTATAAATACCATTCTTTCATTCATTATCGGAATGATGGGATATTTCATTGTGATGATTGGTAGAGCACTTGTGTACTTTATGTATCCTATAATGATAGCTGCTTCATTAAATAGCATAGGATATATTAGAAGAAAAACATCAGTAATATCAACAAGAAATATATGGAATATTATTATGGTTATGTATTGTATTTTAAGGTTAGTCTTGTACGCCAATCAATACTGTTATGCTGATGGGATAATGCCTTATGTGGATATATTTGGAAAAACATACTAGGAGGATATAGCATGGTTTCTGTGATAATCCCAGTTTATAATGGTGAACTTTATATTAAAGATTCAATGTTGTCTGTAATTAATCAAGAATATAAGGATATTGAGATAATTATTGTGAACGACGGATCTACGGATAATACACTTAACATTGCTGAATCCATATGGGAGAAGTATTCGCCAAAGGGAAAGATAATCACAATAGATAATGGTGGCCTCGCAAATGCTAGAAACGTTGGCATTGAAGCCTCAAAGGGAGATTACATCTGTAATTTAGATGCAGATGACTATTTAGAATCAAGCATATTTCAAGATATATTCAATCATACAAAAGGAAATTTTGATGTTTGTTATTATGGATTTCGTGATGTCGATGAAAATGGAAATGCCATTACAGATTATGAAGAAAGATTTAATTATATAGATCATGCTTCGGGTCTTGATGCTGCTAAATTGAAGCTTAAAAAGGATATATGGATTTGCCAGGGGAGTGCCGTATATAAAAAAGACGTAATGAACAGAAATGGAATTAAAAATGTTAAAGGTATAAATCAGGGGGAGGATTTGTATTTTATCACATCAATGCTTGCATCATCTGATGTTGTTAGATGTGTTGCAGAAACAGGAGTAAATATTCGGAGCATTAGCACATCGATGATGCATTGCTCTTACAATAATACTTTTTTACAAAGTATTTGTGCCGTTAAAAATCTTAGAAACAGAATGGCATGTAATGACGAAATTCATAAAGATGACGACTTGATGAATTTGATTTCTATTCAGTTTATGGAAGAAATATGCTGTGTGGCAAAAAGGATGATTAGGTCAAAGTATAAGTCGTGTTTCAAATTATTAAAAGAAATGGACTGTTTATATACAGATGAATTTGATAATATTGATAATCTAAAACATCTTATGAGACGGGAAAAAATCATAGAATATAGTATTTTTAAATTCAATAAATTTGTTTATTTTTGCTTTGTTAAAATAATGGATTGGTTTAGATGAGACTGGTTGAAATAAAAATCTCAATCTTCTTATAAGTTGATTGTGCCATGGAAAGGAAGGCTTGATAAAAGTGAAAATCTTGCAGCGCGTTGGAGTAATGAATAGGGGCGGTCAAGAAACACTATGGATGAATTTTTTAAGGAACTGCGATAGAAAGGATTTGCAAATTGACTTTTTGGTTAAAACAGATGGGGGCGCATATGATAAAGAAATTTCTGAATTAGGTTCAAGAGTGATATTCCAAGGACAGTATCGTTCCAGGGGTATATTACAATGGATTGAACGTATTAAACTTGTAGCAGATACAATTAAGAATAGTGGCGATTATGATGTATTTCATATAAATACCTATCTTGCTATTGATGCCTTGTGTGATGTTTTGTCAGCAAAATTAGCTGGGATAAAAACAATTGTTGTTCATTCACACAATTCAGGTGGTCCTCACCGGTTATTACAAGCTTTTCTTAGACCTGTGTTAAATCATATGGGAATTAAAAAGGCTGCTTGTTCGGATAAGGCCGCAAAATGGATGTTCGGAACAGAAAAAAACATTCTGATAATTAATAATGGAATTGATACGCAGGAATTTCAAATGAATCAGGAAATCAGAAACAGAATTAGAAATGAGTTAGACATAAAAGAAGATGAGGTTTTGATTGGACATGTAGGGAGATTCGATGATCAAAAAAATCATACTTTTCTGATTGATATTTTTTATGAGCTTTCTAAAATTAATGATAAAGTTAAGCTACTGATGGTTGGAAGGGGCACCTTGGAGAATTCAATAAGAAAAAAAGTAGATAAACTGGGGATAACTGACAGAGTAATTTTTTTCGGGGTCAGCAATAAAGTTAGCGAACTAATGATGGCGATGGATATATTCCTATTTCCATCTTTATATGAAGGATTACCCTTAGTAGTGGTGGAAGCACAATCTGCCGGGCTAAAATGCTTTTGCTCTGATACCATTTCAAAGGACGCAATAATAACGGATTATGTGATTTCTATTCCATTGTCAGAGGATGCTTACCGCTGGTCTTCAATCATTGAAGAAGGATTGGATTACTTGAGAATTGACACAAACAATATTGTTGCTCAAAAGGGATTTGATATTAGTCAAAGCATACAACAGGTTAAAAAGTTGTATTTATCATGAGATTTTCAAGGAAAAATGTATGAAGATATCAGGTACATTTAGTGGATTTATTTGGTCTTTTGGAGAGAGGATATTTGCGCAAACAGTATCCGCAATAGTTGGAATAGTTCTTGCGAGGATTTTACTTCCGAATGAATATGGTGTTGTATCTATTGTTATGGTTTTCATTAACATATGTGACGTTTTTGTCAATAGTGGTTTTGGCACAGCTTTAGTACAGAAGAAAAATGTAACAAAAGATGACTATGGCACAGCCTTGTCTATTTCATCTACTATTAGTTTCACATTATACATTTTGTTGTTTATTGCTGCTCCTTTTATTGCTGAGTTTTATGATCAAGAAATTATTTTGAATATAATTCGAGTCATGGGTCTCAGAATTATTATAGCCGCGTTTAACAATATTCAACAGGCAAAGTGTCAGAGAGAAATGAATTTTAAATTGTTTTTTATGGCCACTTCGTTGGGGACTTTTGTGTCAGGTGTTCTAGGAGTCCTTGCCGCGTACAATGGATTTGGAGCGTGGGCACTTGTTGTTCAGTACCTTAGCAATTCTATCGTTGATACAATAGTATTAAATATCGCTGGCCATATTAGAATAAAGCCATGCTTTGATATAGAATGTGCAAACCATATCTTTAAGTTTGGAAGTAAAGTTTTGGGATCAAGTTTGGTATATACAATTGATTCCCAAATCCGAAGTATGGCAATCGGAAAAGTATTTGGTCCTGGCAAATTGGCCTATTATGATCAAGGCAATAGATATCCTGCGTTAATAGTCACGAGTATAAATGCAGCAATGCAGAAGGTTTTGTTACCAACATTTTCAAGAAAACAAGACGATATTGAAAATTTGAAAGAGGCATTGAGAAAGAGTGTTAGCTTTTCGTTGTTTTGTTTAGCGCCTGTTTTATTGGGCTTCTTTTCTGTTTCAGATGTATTTGTGAGGATATTTCTTACGGAAAAATGGTTGAAGGCTGTTCCATATTTACAGATATTTTGCTTGTATTATTTAACAAGACCGTTTGAGTCATCTTGCCATCAAGCACTGCTAGCAATAGGGAGAAGTGGGATTGTGTTTAAAACAATGCTCTTTGTCGATGGAACAGGATTACTACTTGCATTATTGGCTATTTTTGTTTTTAGGAATGTATTACTTGTTGCTGTTTTTATGCTGATATCAACGTTGATTAGCATAGTTTGTTTTTCTTATTATTCAAAAAAATATATCTTTTACTCATGGAAGGAACAGATTATTGATGTAATAAGACCCATTTGCATCGCTGGGAGCATGGGTATTATTGTTTATTTTTTTCAATACGTTCGGCTTGATTCGACGGTTTTGCAATTATGCCTGCAAATTATAACAGGAATGGTTATTTATGCTGTTCTGTCTGTAATGTTTCAAAGGGATAAAGTCAATATACTATTACAGTTTTTGAAAAGAGGATAATATGAAGATAATCACATGTACAGGGTATCATAGCAGTGGCTCTAGCGCAATCAATGATTTAATATCTGAGTACAGAAGCGTATCTTGTTTTACTGATTTTGAATTTAGATTTTTACATGATTTGGATGGTATTTCTGATTTAGAGTTCCATTTAGTAGAATGTCATAATAGACTTAATTCCGGACATGCTATTAAACGTTTCCTTAAGCTTAGTAGGTTTAATGAGGGTAATCTGTTAAGTAAAAGATACTCCGCATACATTGATAAAAAGGAATATAGAAAATTAACAAAACAGTATGTGAGTTCATTGACAAAACTTACTCATAAGGGTTGGTGGTTTTACGATTTATATGAAAAGGGTCCGAAGGTTTATTATTTATATCAGGTTATTAATCACTTAATTAAATTATTGACAGGAAAAAGGGACAAGATATTGCAAAAGGAAATTATGTATTGTTCTCACCCAACTGAGGAGGAATTTCTTTGTCATACAAAGAATTATGTATCATCTTTTATCAATGCAGTTAATAAAAGCGGAAATGAATTTGTATTTCTTGACCAAGTCGTTCCAAGTTCAAATATTGAAAGAATACTAAGATATTTTTCTGATGAAATTATAGTTTTTGTCGTTGATAGAGATCCTAGGGACGTATATTTTTCGCAAAAATATGTTCTGAATGAATCTCCCGTTCCGACTGAAAATGTTGAGAAGTTCTGTATGTGGTTTAGATATACGCACACGGCTGGTTATGGAGTGCCTGAGAATAACCCGCATATAGTAAGGGTTAATTTTGAGGATCTTATTTATGATTATAAAAGAGTTAATAATTTGGTGGAAGTGGCGTGCGGTCTTTTTCCTGAAGACCACGCCAATCAGTTTGCACGATTTAATCCTAAAAGATCAAAAAGTAATACAAAAGTATGGAAGCGATTCAATTCGAGTCAGGATATAAAAGATTTAATATACATTGAAAAAAATCTCATTGAGTATCTGTATGATTTTGATAGATTTAATGATGAATTAGTTTATGGAAAAGATGTCGCAGAAAACACGATCTTTTAGTAAAAATGGAAAGGCATGGGTTATTGCTTATGGAGATTAAAGCAAATAGAAATAAAGGAATAGAACTTTGCCGACTTATGCTGATGTACATGGTCTGTATACTGCATACATTGGGAGGGGGGGGGGTACTTGATAACTGCGTAGAAGGAAATATTCGTTATTATGTGTTCTGGTTTATTGAAATATCAAGCTACTGTGCTGTTGATGGATTTGCTTTTATTTCGGGTTACACTTTTTCTGGGAAAGCTGTATCAATTAAAAAGGCGGTAAGTCTTGAGGTACAAGCTTTGTTTTATTCAGCGTTTCTGACGGGCTTATTGTTTTTAATTGGTATTAGAGTTTCTTTGTCCCCATTAGAAATTATAGAACTGTTTTTCCCGATTACAGCAAATACATTTTGGTATCTTTCTGCTTATTTTGGCATTTTGGTTTTTCTGCCATTTATTGATATGACTATAAATAAACTTGATGAGAGAAAGGCAAAAGAACTATTGACTTTATTCATTATAATATTTTCAATGTGGGGTTTGCTAAATAATTCCTTTTCTTTAGAATGGGGATACTCGACTATTTGGATTTTAATTGTCTACATAATCGGAGCATTATCAAAGAAAATAAATCTGTTTAGTAGAATCAATACATCAATATTGTTGAGTGTTTTCTTAGCTAATACAGTGGTTATGTGGATAATTCGTACAATATTCCATATTGGAAGAATTGTTAATTATAATTCTCCGCTGGTTTTGATTAATGGCATTGTTATAGTTATCTTGTTCTCACGTATTAATATCAGATCAAATAAGCTCCTATATATATCGCCTCTTGCGTTGGGCGCTTATTTATTTCATTCAAATGTTGTTGTTAATCGGATTGTTTTGGAAAATCATCTTTTATGGGTTATTAAAAAGCCTATATATATTGGTGTAATTATCATATTGGTATTTGCATTTTTTCTATTTGCTTGTGGTTTAATCTGTGAGTTAATAAGACTAAAACTAAACAAACTGGTTCATATAGATTCGATTATTCAAAAGATTGGAGCTTTCATTAACTATATAATAAGTTTCATTGTTGACAGAATTCGGTGAAGATGTAATTGAGGGAATCAGACTGCAACACATTAAGAGGGAAAAGCGGACAATCCGTTGGAAAGGAAGGTAGTTAAATGGACTTGACAAGAAAACAGTTTGATATTCTTGCTGCACTGTCTGAATCGAAAGAAGCTAGCACACAGGGTGAACTGAAGAAAGAAACAGGCTACTCGTTAGATACTGTTAATCGTGTCCTAAAAGAGATGGCTGAAGCTGGCTACATAGAAAACGGATTCATTACGAATGATGGTTTAAACGCTCTGGAACCATATAGGGCAAAGCGTGCTGTTTTCATTGCTGCAGGTTTTGGTTCTCGATTGGTCCCTATTACGTTTAATACACCAAAGCCTTTGGTACGTGTTTATGGGGTGCGCATTATAGACCGTCTAATCGATGCATGTCTGAAGGCAGGGATAAATGAAATTTATATTGTGCGCGGGTATTTGGCAGAGCTGTTTGACCAGCTCCTTTACAAGTATCCGATGATTAAGTTCCTGGAGAATCCTGTTTATAACGAGGCAAACAATATTTCGAGTTCATTGGTTGCCAGATACATGCTTTCAAACGCATATGTTTTTGAAGCAGACTTGCTGATCAGCAATCCGAAGCTTATCAAGAAGTATCACTATACCTCTGAATTCCTTGCGATCAAGAAAGAACGCAGCGATGACTGGTGTTTTCGGGTAAAAGACGGCATCATCCAGGAACAGCAGGTTGGCGGTGAGGGAGATGACATATGGCAGATGGTCGGTATTTCTTATTGGAATAAAATGGACGGCCATAAACTCTCCCAGGATATCTCTGATGTTTATTCTGCACCTGGTGGGAAGGCGCGTTACTGGGAGCAGGTTCCACTGAATTATCGGAAAGAGCATTACCAGGTTGAAGTAAGAGAATGCTTTGACTCTGATATCGTAGAGATCGATACTTTCAAGGAATTGAAAGCTATTGATAAAATCTACGATGTCTAATCCATATTGATAAAAGACAGAAAGAAAAAGGACAGTAATCAAATGAGCGAAAAAACATGTTCAGATGGAGGTAAGAATATGAATCGAACAAAGGAGAAGCTTATGGAACCGATCAAGAGAAACGTATTGTTGAATCCCGGTCCGTCTACCACAACGGATACAGTTAAGTATGCGCAGGTTGTGCCGGATATATGCCCACGCGAGAAGGAATTCGGCGGTGTGATGAAATGCCTGCGGGAGGATTTGGTCAAGATTGTACATGGTGACTTGGAGAAGTACACAAGCGTCCTTTTCTGTGGCAGCGGTACGATCAATATTGATGTGGTCGTCAACAGCCTTCTTCCAGAAGGAAAAAAAGTGTTGGTTGTGAACAATGGAGCGTACAGCGCAAGGGCTGTGGAGATTTGCCAGTATTATGGTCTGCCGTATATCGACCTGAAATTTCCGGTCGATATGCGTCCTGATCTGGAGCAGGTGGAGGCGGTTCTCAAG
>OFGA01001225.1_pt1 | contig 18256 bp, 16 predicted proteins | sample 1521471 | NCBI WGS metagenome assembly OFGA01 (sample SAMEA3504086, study PRJEB24116) | mouse gut metagenome | biome: mouse gut; feature: mouse-associated habitat; material: faeces | place: Denmark | collected 2011
CGTCGAAAAAGTACTTTGCGGGCCGAACTCGGCCCGGTCCCCTTCCTCAAAAAAGATGCGAAGCATCTTTTTTGACACACAGAGCCCGGACAGGTTAGACCTGTCCGGGCGGCGTTTTAAAAAAGACGCTTTGCGCTTTTGCCGGCGGCAAGCTCCTGCGGCGAAATCCCGCGCATTTTCTGGCTGCAGTCAGTCCTCGTCCCCGTCGTCCTCCGGAGGCTCCTCCGGGAATTCCTCCTGGAGGAGGAATTCCGTCAGGGACTTTGACAGCGTGGAGAGAATGGCGGAGGTCACCAGAAGGCCGCTCTCCCCCTCCAGGGGCAGGCGGGCGCCGCTCTCCACCGACAGCGCGCCGCCCTCCACAGGCAGGCTGCACAGGAACCGGGCGGAGGAGCGGTACTGCCGGACGAAGTCTGCATACAGGGCCCGGGCGGCCTCCTCGCCCTGGTTCGCGGGCAGCATACGCTGGATGCAGGAGATGCTCAGGCTCTGCTTCAGCACGCAGATGATAATCAGATAGGCCAGGTGGGCCCGGGAATACCGCTTCTTTACCGGCGGGGGCATCACCTTCATGCGGACGTAATTGTTGATGATGCTGGCGGTGATGGCCTTCTCCTCCCCGCTCCGGCCCAGAGGGGCCAGGTACCGCTTGAGCAGCAGGATCACCTGGTCCATGTACAGATCCAGCTGGGGCAGCTCGTCCCAGTCCGGCAAATCAAACGCCTCCAGCCCCCGCAGCCACTCCCTCAGACGCTGGGCCGCCGTGTCCCTCGTACCGGGCATGTCAATTCCTTCCTCCTCGCTCTCTATTTTAATATAGTATATCGAAATTCCAGGCATAATGCAATACGGAACATCAAAAAATAATTTCGCCGGAACCCTTGACATACGGAGGAAAAGCGGATATACTAATATTAAATATTAGATAAGATGATTGTCGGAATTAGGGAAAGGAGTTTTTTATGGCAAGTGAAAAGGTCAAGCGTCCCCAGACCAGGGGCGAGGAAATTGCCAACACCGTGTCCCACGGCCTGGGCGCGCTGCTGGCGGCGGCGGGGGCGGTCCCCCTGGCGGCGCGGGGCATCCTGTCCGGATCGGCCAAGGCGGGGTTCAGCCTGACGGCCTACGGAATCAGCCTGGTGCTGCTGTACACCGCGTCGGCGGTGTACCACGCCGTGCAAAATCCGGAGATCAAGCGGCGGCTGCGGATTATGGACCACTGCTCCATCTTCGTGCTGATCCTGGGCACCTACGTGCCCATGTCCCTGCTGGTGGTGGGAGGACGGACGGGGTGGATGCTGTTCCTCACCAACACCACTCTGGCGGTGATCGGCATCACCCTCAACGCCATCGACCTCAAGCGGTTTGACAAGGTGTCCCTGGCGCTGTACGCCCTGATGGGCTGGCTGGTGGCGGCGGCCATGGGGGCCGTCGTGGAAGCCCTGCCCCCCGCGGGGCTGGCGCTGCTGGCGGCGGGAGGCGTGGCTTACACCGCCGGCATCATATTTTACAAGGCCAAAGGGAAGTATATGCATTTTGTCTGGCATTTGTTCGTACTGGCGGGGAGCGTCCTGCAGTATTTTTGTATCGCGCGTTACTGCTTGTGAGGGGAAAAGTTTTAAAAAGCAGACGGCGCAAGGAGTTCCGGCATAGTTTGCCCGCGCTCTCGTTGGAGGGCGCGGGCTTTTCCGGCGAAGGGCATTGTACTGTCCGCCCAAAGGACCGGCAGGGGCACGAAAAGTTTTGATGAATTTAGCCGGATTTTCTCCGGTTGCGGGATTGACAAACGCACGAATATTCAGTATAATAACCTTCGGAAAAATATTTCATTCTGCAAGCGCGGCGAGATCCTTATGCAGACCGCGCTTTTATCCCCCGGGACAGTTTCACGCTTTAAATACTTTAAAGCGGGCAGCAGCGAAGCTGCTGCCATCCCCTCTGCCCGCCGGGTTCTCTGGTGCGTATTTGACCGGCGGGGGCTAGCGCGCCCCCATCGGTTGAAGATAATTTTGATAGGAGGAATATCATGAAGAAGAAGTTACTGTGCCTGACGCTCGCTCTGGCGATGCTGCTGGGCCTGGTGGCCTGCGGAAACAACAACAACGCGCCCGCGGACACCAACAATCCCGACGCGCCCCCCGCAGACACCGATACCCCCAACGAACCCGCGGAAACCCCCGAGGGCTTCCAGCCCTTGACCTACGATGAAGATGAGATCTATGACCTGAACTTCACCGAGTTTTTGGAGTACTACGATGCTGCTCTGGCGGCTAACGACACCAACGAGCGTTGGGCCAAGATGGCTATTGCCGAGGCCAAGCTGCTGGAGAGCGGCCTGGTAACGCCCGGCACTACCCAGGGCGGCAACTACGGCATGCGCCGTATTCCCAACCGTACCGTCCCGGGCGTGCTGTACGGAAATGACAACGATCGTTTCTACACCATGGTCGTGACCAACGAGATCATCAAGACCGAGCACTTCGCCGTGATGAACGAGAAGTGGGAGGAGCTGAAGGGCACCGGCACCTACATTGAATGGCTGAAGGGCTGGCTGACCGAGAACGGCTATACCATGAAGGACAGCCTGGGCTGGCCCTATGGCGATACGCTGGTGACTTGGGACATCCTGGCTACGTCTCAGGCTCCCGAGGCTGAGACGCTGGTTCACACGATTGATGGCCTGATGGAGTATGATAACGAGGACGTGCTGCAGCCCTCCTTGGCTGTCGAGGCTCCCGAAATCTCCGCCGACGGCCTGGTGTACACCTTCAAGCTGCGCAACGACGTGGTGTGGTCCGACTCTCAGGGCCGCGAGGTTGCCAAACTGACTGCTGATGACTTTGTCGCCGGCATGCAGCATCTGATGGATGCGGGCGGCGGTCTGGAAACCCTGCTTTCCGGCGTTATTAAGGGCGCCACTGAGTATGTCAATGGCGATATCACCGATTTCACAGCTGTGGGTGTCAAGGCTCTGGACGAGTATACTGTGGAGTACACTCTGGAGAAGCCCGTACCCTACCTGATGACCATGCTGGGCTACAGCATTTTCTTCCCCATGAGCCGCAGCTATTATGAGTCCCAGGGCGGCAAGTTTGGACAGGACTTTGATCCTACTGCCAGCGACTACACCTACGGCACCAGCCCTGACCACATTGCCTACTGCGGCCCCTTCCTGATCACCAGCGATACCCCCCAGAACTCCCGTATCTTTGAGGCCAACCCCAACTACTACAAGGCCGATAAGATGAACATTCACTCCATGACTTGGGTGTTCGAGGATGGTACTGATGTAATGAAGCAGTATGAGGATTTCAAGAACGGGCTGATCGATTCCACCGGTCTGAACACCTCCACTGTGAAGCAGGCCCGCGAGGAGGGCATTTTCGACCTGTATGCCCGCGTTGGTTCCACCACTGCCGGTACTTGGTACAACTGCTTCAACCTCAACCGTCAGGCTTTCGCCAACTATAACGATGCCTCCAAGATGGTTTCCACCTCTTCCCATGCCAGCGTGGACGAGGTTATAGCCAACGGCACCTCCGAAATTGAGGATGACGCTTCCCGCGCTCACGTGGCTATGAATAACAAGCACTTCCGCCTGTCTATTGCCTTCTCCCTGGATCGCGGTTCATTGAGAGGCTTGGCTGTTGGTGACGAGCTGAAGTACAACTCTGTCCGAAATACCTATGTTCCCGGCTCTTTTCTGACCCTGCAGGCGGACACTACCGTTGACATTAACGGTACCGCCACCACCTTCCCCGCCGGCACCCAGTACGGTGAGATCATTCAGGCCCAGCTGACTGCCGACAACTTCCCCGCCAAGGTGTGGGATATGGAGAACGGCGCTGATGATGACCACTCCGTAGGCTTCGACGGCTGGTACAACGTGGAGGCCGCCAAGGCCGAGTGGGCCATTGCCAAGGAAGAGCTGGCTGCTCAGGGCCTGGAGATTTCTGCGGAGAATCCCATTTACCTGGATCTGGCTATGCCTGGCACCAATACTGTTGGTGTGAACCAGGCTAACCTTTTTGCGCAGTGCGTTGAAACCGCGCTGGGCGGCGAAGTGGTTATCCGTCCTGTGCTGTCCAGCAGCGATCAGGAGCTTAATGATGCGACCTATTACAATTCCACCGGCGCTCAGCTTAACACCGACTGCACCTATCTGAACTTCGGCTGGAACCCCGACTGGGGCGATCCTAACAACTATCTGGATCAGCTGATTCCCGGCGGTTATATGGTAAAGGGCTTTGGCATTTACTCCTAAGAGAGACTTTGTCTCACCGCGGTGAAATAAAATTCATGCTTACAGGAGAATGGCGACCCCATTCTCCTGTAAGCATATGAGGGGTGTGAAAAACGATATGGGAAAATATTTAGTAAAGCGAATCCTGCGCGGCATCCTGTCCATCATTGCGGTGGTAGCGATTGTCATGATGCTGGTATACGCCTTGGTGGATCGCGACAGAATATTTGCGGCAGATGGACAGTTCACTAAGACAGCGAATAACGACCGTGTTACCTATATGTATCAGAGGTGGGAAGAGTATGGTTATCTGGACTATGTGACATACAATGACTATCTCAATCAGCTGGTTCAGGACGGCGAACTGGACGAGGAAACCCGCTCGCTTGTCGGTGGGATTGGCCGTACGCCAGATAAGGATGATCCTTTAGTAGCGGAATACGTAGCGAAATTTACCGAGCATTACGAATCTCAGGGCTATAAAGTTATACGGCTGGAAGCGAAGCAGGAGAGCCGCCGCAACCCCAAGCTGGCTAACGGTGGCCAGCAGCAGCTATTTGCGTCCAAGGACGTGCCGCTGTTGAACAGAATGCTGGATTATTTTGCCAGTATCCTGCATTTTGACAACATTAACCGGGTAAAAGAGGACATTGGCGAGCGGGGGCTTACTTTCACCTGGTATGATCCGGTCTACGGCGGGGGAAAATTTTCACCTGCTATTATCGGCAATGGCACAGAACACAAGTACCTTTTTTATATGAACGACCAGTTCCCCTATTTCCATCAGAATATGCTGACCATCCAACTGGGTACCTCCTATTCCATTACCCGCGGTTTGGATGTGTTCCACACCTTGACCCGGAGCCAGGGCACCTATGTCCTTTCTGATGTCACTTACCCCACGGGCCATGTGGAATCAAGCGCAGATGACCTGCATACAGCAACCTATCGGGCGGGTTCCCGTACGGCCGTTGCCACAAACGAAATCCGCTTTGATGATGACTATACCGATGTCGCCACACACCGCCGTGCGCCATCCAAGATCGGTTTTTCCTTTATTAATGGAATCATTTCCACTTGCATGGCCTATTGTATAGGATTGCCGGTTGGCGTCGCTATGGCGCGGAAAAAGGATAAGCTGATTGATAAAATCGGTACGGTTTACATCATTTTCATAATTGCTGTACCTTCCCTCGCTTACATCTTTCTGTTTAAATCCATTGGAGGACGGCTCGGCCTGCCCACGACTTTTGACATGGAGTCTGGCGGTAAGCTGATGTTCGTTCTGCCGATCATATCACTGGCCCTGCCGTCCATTGCAGGCTTGATGAAGTGGCTGCGCCGGTACATGATTGACCAGATGAACTCGGATTATGTCAAGTTTGCCCGGTCCGGCGGCTTAACAGAAAATGAGATATTTACGAAGCATATCTTAAAAAATGCGGTGATTCCCATTGTCCATGGCGTTCCCGGCTCACTGCTTTTTGCCATGACAGGCGCGATTATTACAGAGCGCGTGTATGTGGTGCCTGGCGCCGGTAACGTGCTGACGGAAGCCATTAATAAGTATGACAACGGAGTCATTGTGGGCGTGGCGTTGTTCTATGCGATTTTGAGTGTAACGTCCATTATCCTGGGTGACATCCTCATGGCCACGGTGGATCCGCGGATTTCGTTCTCGACAAAGGATAGGTGAGCGTTATGGATTATGATTACAAGAAATTGGGCCTCAGCGAGGCGGAGCTGTTTTCTGAGGTTAATCACAGCGATCTGGAATCCGAAAAAATCACCGCGCCCCGTTATTCCTATTGGAGCAGTGTGTTTCGGGTCTTTTTCCGCAAGAAGTCGAACATTATTATTTTGAGCCTGTTAGGTGTTGTGATTTTGTTCGCTTATGTGTATCCCACGCTGGTGCCATACGACCAGTTCGCGAATCTGACCCGGCCGGAAACGCAGCACCTGATGCCCGGAGCGGCCATGAAAGTGCTGGGCAACTCTATTCACTGGATTTTGGGTACCGGCGGCGCCGGCAACTCCACTTTTGATGCCATTTGGTTTGGTTCCCGAATCTCTATTTCTCTGGCATTTATCTGCGCGGCTATCAATATGACGATAGGCGTTATCGTTGGAGCGATTTGGGGCTTTTCTAAGAAGGTGGATATGGTGATGATGGAGGTGTACAACATTATCGCCAATGTACCCTTTATCCTCGTAATCGCCGTGTTGGTTATGATCTTTAGCCCAAGCTTTATGACGCTGGTATTTGCCATGACGATCGTCGGCTGGTTAGGTATCGCCTATACCATAAGAATACAGGTGGTTATTATCCGTGACCGGGAATATAATTTGGCATCCCGGTGCTTGGGAACCAGCACGGTAAAGATTGCTATGAAGAACATCCTGCCCTTCATGACCAGCATCATTGTGACTCTTCTGGCTACGGAAATCCCCTCCTACATCTCTTATGAGGTATTCCTGTCCTATATCGGCCTGGGCATGACCGAGGTAAGTCTTGGCCGGTTGATTTTTGAAGCGCAGAGCGCTATGGTTACCAAGGGATGGGGCTTTGAGTTTTGGAGCCCGGTAACCATTGCTGGTATTATCAGCGTGGTGCTGTACGTGGTGGGTCAAAACTTAGGCGACGCGTCCGACCCGCGGACACATATGTAAGGGGGGAGCGCCATGGAAGAGAAAAAAGTATTGCTGTCCATCAAGGACCTGCATGTGAAATTCCGCGTCCGCGGTCGTATATTGACCGCAATCCGAGGTATTTCCCTGGATATCTACGAGAACGAATCCATAGCCATCGTGGGTGAATCTGGCTCCGGGAAGTCTGTGTTTACCAAGACTTTTGCAGGAATGCTGGACTCCAACGGCTTTGTCAGTAATGGAAGCATTGTTTTCAACGATGACGAGCTGGTTGATATCCATGTGAAGCTGACGGCCTCCGCGCAGAAGAGCATGGAGGAGTCAATAGCCGCATTGAACGAATCCTCCCGCCTGGAGCTGGGCGCTGCGACATACCAGAAGATGCTGGAACTGGAGAGCGAGAAGCGCCAGCGCGGCGAATTGTCCGGCGAAGAGCGGCGGAAGGCCGAAGAAGAGCGTTTGGCCCTGGTTGCCAAGCGTACGGATGCTTTTAACCTTAAACAGACTTTGGATCCCAACAAAGACAAGGCGAAGATCCGGGAAACCGGCCGCTTAATTAATCGGTTGGATAAGGAAATCAAGGAGCATGAGGCGCGCCAAAAGCAGGCCGCCCGGGCTCAAAAGTCCGCTGCCGCTGCCGATACAGCCTTTAATCAGCGCATCGACAAGGAGTATGCAGCTTTAAAGGCGCGGTACGAAAAGGAGATCCAGGGTGAAATCTCGCTGGAAGCAAAAAAGCGAAACGAGATTCTTGCTAAGGAGATATACCTCTCCACTGGCCGCTATGGTATGCGCCAGGAGATGAAAATGCGCAAGCAGCTGTTGGAGGCATTGAAAAAGGCCATGCAGCTGGGCGTGGATCTCTCGAACGAAGGCCAGCTGAATACGATTTTTGAGGACATCGTATTTCGGGTGCGCTATTTGGATGAGACGCCGGATGACATTCATGGCACTTGCATCCTCAACCTGGCCAAGGTGCGCTATCCGAAGGATTGGTGCCGAATTCGGGGCCGCCGGATTGCTACTGTGTTCCAGGACCCGATGACCAGCCTCAACCCCATTATTACTATTGGCAAGCAAATTACGTCTATTATCTTAAAGCATCAGGATTGTACCGAGGTGGAAGCCCGGCATCGGGCCTTGGAGCTGATGCAGAAGGTGGGCATTCCTAATGCCTCGGCCCGGTTTGACGACTACCCCTTCCAGTACTCCGGCGGCATGCGGCAGAGGATTGTCATTGCTATCGCCCTGTCCTGCCAGCCTAAGATCCTGATCTGTGATGAGCCAACCACGGCTTTGGACGTGACGATCCAAGCGCAGATTCTCCAGTTGATCAAGGATCTGCAAAAGGAGTTCAATTATACCATTGTTTTTATCACCCACGATCTGGGGGTGGTGGCAAACATAGCCGACCGGGTGGCGGTGTTGTACGCGGGCCAGGTAATTGAGCTCGGCAGCGTAGAGGAGGTCTTTTATGACCCCCGGCACCCCTATACTTGGGCGCTGCTCAGTTCCCTGCCGCAGTTGGCCCAGAGGAATACCAAACTCTATTCTATTACTGGAACCCCGCCTTCTCTGTACAACAGTATCGTGGGCGATGCCTTTGCGCCGCGGAATCCTCATTGTCTGAAGATTGATACGCTGATGGAGCCGCCTATGTTCCAGGTATCGGAGACACATTTTGCCAAGACATGGCTGCTGGATGAGCATGCTCCGAAGATCGAGAAGCCGGAGGGCATCCGGGATATCCATGAAAAGCTTGTCAAAGCGTTCAATATTTAGGGGGGAGGATAGAATCGTGGCTACATTAAAACAAGACAAGGAAAGAGCGGAGCGGGGAACATACCTGCCGGAGCATGGCCCCATTGATGAGAAGAGCGGCAAGGAGATCCTCCTGTCCTTGAAAAATGTGGATATCACCTTCGGCAAGGGAGAGGCCGCAGTCCGCGCTGTTCAGAATGCAACCTTTGATATTTACAAGGGGGAAACCTTTTCTCTGGTAGGTGAGTCTGGTTCCGGAAAGACCACCGTGGGGCGTGCGGTTATCCGGGTCAATCCGCTGGCTGGTGGGGAAATTCAGTACAAGGGCGTACGTATTTCCGGTAAGATTCCACACGCGCTGGACCGGGAGGTCATCCGAAATATTCAGATGGTATTTCAAGACCCTGCCGCATCTTTGAACGAGCGGGCTACCGTAGATTATATTATCTCCGAAGGTCTGTACAATTTCCACCTCTTTGACAACGAGGCCGACCGTGTGCGGCGGGTGGAGGAGATGATTAATGAGGTAGGCCTGCTGCCTGAGCACCTGACCCGTTATCCCCACGAGTTCTCCGGCGGCCAGCGCCAGCGTATCGGTATTGCCCGGGCTATGGTTATGGAGCCAGAGCTGGTGGTGGCGGACGAACCCATTTCCGCTCTGGACGTATCCATCCGCGCCCAGGTGCTCAACCTGATGAAGAAGTTCCAGGAGGAGAAGGACCTGACCTATCTCTTCATCGCCCACGACCTGTCGGTGGTGCGCTTCATCTCCGACCGCATCGGCGTTATCTATAAGGGCCAGATCGTGGAAGTGGCGGAGGCGGAGGAGCTGTTTAACTTCCCCCTGCACCCCTACACCCACTCCCTGATCTCCGCGATCCCCATCCCGGACCCCAAGCTGGAGAAGAACAAGGTGCTTTACACCTACGATCCCTCCATCCACGATTACTCCACGGATCAGCCGGAATTGGTATGCATCGGCCACGACCACTATATTTACGGCAATCAGAAGGAAATTGCAGAGTACAAGGCCATCCGAGAGAGGGACATTCCTGTCAAGCCCATTCAGATCGTTGATTCCAATGCGCCGGAGCAGAGAGCTTCCAGTGCAGGGACGGCGGCTGAAGCAGTGGTGGAAGATGATGTTTCCATGATCCATCCGCGCCATGATACCGGGAGCCTTTGGTATACACTGGTGTCCTTCCTGCTGCCGATCTTGGGACTTATTGCCGCTGTAACGTTTAAGCATTTTCATCATTTCCGCAATTATAAGGCATGTAGGAAGGGTGCAATTGCTGGCTTTATATTCTTGGCGGCGCTTGTAGTGATTTTCCTTCTGTTACTGTTGATTACGGTGATGTGATTTGAAGCGTGAGGCCAGAGACAAACGAGATTTACCGCATCCCAAGCCGGTAGAACGTATTGAGCTGAATGAAGAAAATGCCGGGCGAAAACTGATAGTTGCTGTTGTACTGCTTTTGTTTGGCGCAGGAATGCTGGTATATGCCTTTATGGGGCTGTTGACTCCAGAGACAGGATGGCAGACTATTGAGGCAAGTGGTTCAGGCGGTCCCAGTTGTGGGGAAGAGTTTATCTTTCTCTACGAATTGAATAATTCAGCAGAAGCAAAGAGGGTAACAGATATCTATACGGATGCCTGTCAAAAGGCGTTCCGGTTATTCAACAGCGATCAGGAATATGAGGATGTAACCAATGTTCGAACCATCAATCTGCATCCGAATGAGGTACTGGAGATAGACGAAGGCCTGTATAAGGCCCTGGCCTGTTTTCCGGATAGTGGACGGCGGGAGCTGTATCTGGGGCCGGTTTATACGCGGTATGACGACCTGTTTTTCTGTGAGGATGATTCCCAGCTAGTGGATTTTGATCCCCGGCTGAGCGAAGCGGTTCGTCAGGAGTACGGCGAGATTGCGGCTTTTGCCGGAGATGCACAGGCAATTGACCTGGAGCTGCTGGGGAATAACCGAATTTGCCTGCGAGTGTCGGATAACTATCTTGCTTACGCTCAGGAGAACGGGGTGGATCGATTCATTGACTTCTCCTGGATGCGCAACGCCTTCGTTGCGGACTATCTGGCTGGCGCGCTGGCCGCCGAAGGGTTCACCAAAGGGACTCTAAGCAGTTATGACGGCTTTACTCGGAACCTGGATGTCCGGGAAACGGATTATTCCTTTTCGATTCTGGATCTGTGGGACCAGGCTGTCTGCCCGGCGGCAACGATGCATTACCAGGGACCTCGGAGCTTGGTGACGTTGCGGGATTACCCCTTGAATGACAGCGACCGTTGGAGATTCTATGAGTTGAAAACGGGGGAGGTCCGTACCCTTTACCTGGATATTGCAGATGGATTCTGCCGCAGCGCGGTTCACAGTCTGACCTGCTACTCCGCTGACCAAGGGTGCGGCGAGACGCTGCTGGCGATGCTGCCGGTGTATATCGCCGACGAGCTGCGGCCGGAGGAGCTGGCGCGGCTGGCTGAAGAGGGCGTGCAGTCCATCTACTGCCAGGACCGGGTGATCTGGCACACCGATCCGGCGCTGGAGCTGGAAGGGCTCTTCGCCCGGGAGGACGTGCAGTACACGGAGGCCCTGCTGAAACCGTAAATAAAAACCATTGCGCCGCGCCGGAAGCGTCTGCTCCGGCGCGGCCTGTTTGAAGGAGAGATTGGCATGAAGAAACTCTGGGGCCTCGCCCTGCTGGGGGCCCTGCTGCTGGGCCTGACGGCCTGCGGAGACATAGGGCTCATCAGCGGCGGGGACGGGCCCGCCGCCGTTTACATGGATGATGACGCCGGCGGAGAGGAGGACGTCCCCGGCGAAGCGGAGGACCTGCCGGAAGAGCCGAAAGACCCGCCGGTGTCTGACGCCTCCGACGATGCCGCCGGCGATGACGGAGAGGACCTGCCCTATGAGGACGGCCTGCCGGGCGTCGACGAGGACGGCACCTACAACAGCGCGGAGGACGTGTCCCTGTACCTGTACACCTTCGGGCATCTGCCGGACAACTATATCACCAAAAATGAGGCCCGGGACCTGGGCTGGTCCGGCGGCTCGGTGGAAAAATACGCTCCCGGCTGCGCCATCGGCGGGGACAAGTTCGGCAACCGGGAGGGCGTGCTGCCGGAGGGGACCTACCACGAGTGCGACATCGACACCATCGGCGAGAGCAGCCGGGGAGCCAAGCGGCTGGTCTATGCCGATGACGGGCGGATCTACTACACCGAGGACCACTACGAAACATTCGAGCTGCTGTACGGGGAGGAATAGCCATGGCGGAACGGGAGACGGTGGTCCTGGACGGCGAGAAGATGATCAGCCGCCGGGAGGCCCACGACCACCTGACGGAGCGGCTGGGCCTGCCGGAGTACTACGGCAGGAACCTGGACGGGCTGTACGACCTGCTCACCGAGCGGCAGGGCCCCACACGAATCGTGATCCGGCAGGGGGATACCCTGCTCTCCTGGCTGGGGGACTACGGCAAGGCGCTGATTCAGACCCTGCTGGATGCCGACCGGGCCAACCCGGGACTGGAAGTGCTGTTTTCGGAAGAATAAGGAGGCGCGCACCCTTGTATGGTGCGCGCCGCTTTCTGATCAGAAGTAGAACAGCTCCTCAAATTTTTTGTCCAGGGCGATGCACAGCACCAGGGCCAGCTTGGCGGTGGGGTTGAACTGCCCGGTTTCAATGGAGCTGATAGTATTGCGGGACACGCCTACCAGCTCCGCCAGGGCGGACTGGGAGAGGCCCCGCTCCGCCCGGGCGTCCTTGAGGCGGTTCTTCAGAATCAGCTTGTCGTCCATCACGCCGCTCCCATAAAAAACCGGCAGAGGTAGAACAAAGCCAGCAGGGTGCAGAGGGACGCCCAGAAAATATCGGATTTCTTCCGGGTCTTCACACACCGGAAGAGGAAGCCGGCGGCGCTCATGCCCGTAATCAGGGCCAGGAGGTCCGCGGCGGGCTGGCCCCGGGCAACTTTGACGAGAAACAGCGCCAGGGCCAGCAGCAGGCCGCAGCCCAGGGCGAAGGAGTCCTCCCGCAGGCGCAGGCTCCGCTCCCGCTCGTCCATAAAAGCGGCGGCGTTTTCTTCCCGGCTCTTCTGCAAAATTTCATCTTTATCCATGACAGTCCCTCCTCAGATATACAAGATCATTTCTTTGATGAACAGCCACGAGAACAGCAGGCCCGCCTTTTCCAGGACCTGCTTCTCGTACTCGTCGCTGCCCCGGTTCTCCGCTCGGGATCGGGCCGGGATGTTGTTTTTTGCTCATGGCGATGCCTCCTTTGCTGTGCCAAGTTTACTTGGTATTACAATTCTACCACTGCAAAGTATACTTGTCAAGATGGGATGCAAAGTTTTCTTGGCGGGCCCCTTTGACGGCGGGCCGGCTTGCTTTTTTCCTTCGTTTCTTGTATAATGTCCAGCAGGATATGATGAGAGCCGTTTTGCCCGCCGCTGTATACGGCGGCGGCAAAACATGGCGGCTGCTTCCGACCGCTTCGTTCGGAAGCCATATGATAAAAAGGAGGCGCGGAACGTGCAGATTATCGTAAGCGGCGGTTTTCTTTCCGAGAGGGAGCAGGACGCCTATGTCCGCCATATTACCCGGAAGTGCCCCGCCAGCGCTATCGAAAAGCTGTATCTGGAGGTCCACGAGAACCACGTGGATGCCCGGTACACCCTCCACCGCTGCCGGGAGCTGCGGAAGATGGGCGGCTACTGCATCAGCGAGCCGGCTACCTGGAACAGCGCCAAGCAGGCTGAGTTCCGGGACATGCTGCCCAACCGGCTGGAGGAGGAGAGCTGATTGAAACCACTGAGAACGGTCCTGCTATATATGTTCTGCCTGCTCCTTCTGACCGCCTGCGGCGGACAGAAGGAGGAACCGGCGGAAACCGACTGGACGCCCGCCCAGATGGCCCAGGCCGTTTGGGATTCCCAGCCTGCGCTGGAGAGCCATCTGCTGGACTGCGGCGACGCTGATTTCATCCCCTACCTGCGGGACACCCTGGGGCTCGACCCGGCGGATGTGGAGGACGGCGCGGTCCTCTACGCCGGCGGTGTCCATGCGCAGGAGATTGGAATTTTTCGCCTGACGGAAGTCGCAGATGCGGATCAAGCGGTCAAGGCCCTGGCGGACTATCAATACGCCCGCGCCGGAGCCTTCGCAGGCTACTCTCCGGAGCAGTATGCCATTGCGGAAAAGGCGGCGGTCGTCCGGCAGGGCAGCAACTACGTCGGGATGCTCATCGTTCCGGACCAGGACGCGGCCCGGGACGCTTTTGCGGGCTGCTTCCTCCTGCCTCCGCCGGAGCCGGAGGAACCGCCCTCCATCCCCGAGCCTGCTGCGGAGGAGACGGAGCCCGCGCCCCTGCCGGAGTCCGAATCGGAGACGGAGCCGGTCCTCGAGACAGAACCGGAGTCTGAACCAGAGCCAGAGCCAGAGTCCGACCCTGTTCCGGAGTCCGACCCGGAGCCTGCGTCCGACCCGGAACCCGACTCGGAACCTGATCCGGAACCTGCGCCGGAGCCCGACCCGGAACCAAACCTGGAGCCGGAACCCGAGCAGCCTCCCGCCCAGTCGGAGGGCCCCTGGACGTACGACGGGGCGCGGATCGCGGAGGCGTGGTGTAGCGGCAGCCGGGAGGGCCTGTGGGAGCAGGACCTGGCGATTCTGGACGCGCTGGCGGGCATCCCCGCGCTGACGGACGAAAACCTGTCGGACTACGAACGGGAGCTGGCCCTCCACGACTGGATGATTGACTGGGCGGAGTACGACCCCGGCGCGCTCACCAGCGGCCCTGTCGGGGACCCCATGCCGGACAACGACAATCCCTACGGCTTCCTTACCGGGCGGAAGGGCATCTGCCTGGGCTACGCCTCCACCTTCCAGCTGCTGATGGACCTCAGCGGCATCGAGTGCGTCACGGTCCGGGGTATGTCCCATGGCGGCACGTCGGAGCACGCCTGGAACCTGGTGAAGCTGGAGGAGGAGTGGTACGCCGTGGACGTCACCTGGGATGACCCGGTGGCCTCCTTCCCGGTTCCCCGGGCCATGGCCCATCAATATTTCAACGTGACCAGCGAATTCCTGCGCCTGCACGACCACCAGTGGGACGAATCCGGCGTTCCGGAGGCGTCGGGGGAGGCCCTGGCCTGGGTCCCCTGACAAATTGTCAGAAAAAATCTGCGGATTCACAGAACTTTTACTTGCGAAACAGGGCGCATTCGAGTATACTAGTATCCGTTGAGCCAAAACAGGGGACAACCCTCCCCGGCAATCACAAAAATCATCGCCGCCGCATCCCTTCACCGTCCGGCGGCAGAAAATTTTGGAAGGAATGAACAACACATGAGCGCATCCAGAGAAAAGAAAAAACGCCAGGAGCTTTTAGCCAACGGCGCGGCCGACCCCAAGGCGGCCCGGGCGGCGGAGCAGAGAGCCGCTGAGCGGAAGTCCAATATCCTCTACGCAACCGTAGCCATCCTGTTCGTCATTGTGGCGGCGGGCCTTTGGTTCTATAACTCCGGCATTATCCAGCGCAGCCAGACCGCCGTCACCATCGACGGGGAGAAGTACAACGCGGCCGAGACGTCCTACTACTACGGCCAGGTTTATCAGAACTACGCCAACTTCTACAGCGCCATGGGCATGGACCCCACCGGCCTGAAGAGCCAGCCCTACGGCGGCGAGGACGGCAAGACCTATGACGACTTCTTCAAGGAATCCGCCGTGGACAACATGAAGTATATCCACGCCGCCGTCAAGGCTGCCAAGGAGGCGAACATCACCCTGGACAGCGACGACGAGGCGGTTGTGAAGTCCAACGTGGACGGCATGAAGTCCGCCGCCGCCAACAGCGGCTACGGCTACAGCGCCTATCTGAAGGCCATGTACGGCGCGACCATGACGTCCTCCGCCTTCGAGTCCTGCCTGCGGGACCAGATCCTGGCCAGCAAGTATGCGGAGCAGTACGGCGAGGAGAACTTTGTCTACTCCGATGAGGACATCCAGGCGTACTACGAGGAGCATAAGGACGACTACGACGTGATCGACGGCGCCTATGTCACCATCGACAGCGCCCCCGAGGCCAAGACCGATGACGAGGGCAATGCCGTTGAAGCCACCGAGGTGGAAACCGCCGCCGCCCGGCTGGCCGCTATGGAAACCGCCAACAAGATCCTGGCCGACTTCGAGGGTGGTCAGAGTCTGGAGCAGCTGGCCGAGGCCCAGGAGCTGCCCTACGCCGACACGATCTCCGGCGCGTCCACCACCTACGGCGAGTGGTTCTACAGCGCGGTTCGCAAAGCCGGCGACACAGAGATCATTGAGGACGATGCCAACAGCAAGATCTATGTCGCCCTCTTCAATGGCCGCGAGCGGGACGCCAGCCTGGACTACAGCGTCCGCCACGTCCTGGTGACGGCGGAGAACCTGGACCTCCCCGAGGGCGAGGAGGCCACCAACGAGCAGATCGAGGCTAAGGCCAACGAGCTTCTGGCCAGCTGGGACGGCACGGAGGACGGCTTCGCCGCCCTGGCCAAGGAGCACTCCCAGGACGGCAGCGCCGAGACGGGCGGCCTGTATGAGAACGTGCCCAAGGGCCAGATGGTGGCGTCCTTCCAGGATTGGTGCTATGCCGACGGCCGCAAGAGCGGAGACACCGGCATTGTCCAGAGCCAGTACGGCTACCACATCATGTACTTTGTGGGCTACGGCGACACCGAGTACTGGCGCTACGCCTGCGAGAACCAGCTGCGCAGTGATGATGAAAACGCCTGGCGCACCAGCCTCATTGAGGCCACTCCCGCCGAGGTTAACGAAAGCGGTATGAAGTACGTCGGCTGATCGGCCGGTTACGGGCGCGGCAGTCCCGGGGAGCTCCCGGGGCTGCCGCCTCGCTTCACTTTGCGCGAAGAGTGTTTCCCCACAGACAGGGCCATGGGAGGTTTCCCGCCTGGGGGCGTAAAACTTCTCTGCGGAGGGCATTTGGCCCCCGCTGTCAATTGTGTTGTGTTTATAGTGACAATAGGAGGAAAATACATATGAGCATGTATCTTGCTATTTTTAGGGAGATCTCCGCAATCTTTGTCCCTCTGGGCATAGTCCTGCTACTGTGGGGGCTTGCGAACGCCTTTTTCGGATACAAAATATTCAAAGTGGTGCTGGCTATTACCGGATTTTTTACCGGCATGCTGCTCTTGCCGATGGTTGTCGGGCTGTTTTTATTTTTTTCCACCGACATCAGCGAGGGCTCTTCGATAGCCCTGATAGTCCTGCTGGGCTTGGTAGGCGGCGTGATCGGCGCCGTGCTGGCCGTGCTGCTCTATAAGGTGGGCGTTTTCTTCTCTGTGGGCATGATGGGCTTCATCATGTTTTTTGTGATCGTACGGCAGGCATGGCTCGCCCTGGTATTGGGGATTATCTGCGGTATTGTGGGCGTGATTTTGGATAAATACGTCATCATCGTCTCCACGGGTCTGTCTGGGGGTTCTCTCGCGGGAGTGGGGGTCGGAATGATTACCGGTAATTTTGGCGCTTTTCTTATTGCCATCGGCCTGATCTTCGGGATTTGCGGCATCGTCTTTCAGGTGTGGATGGAGCGGCGGAAGCCGGCTGCTGTGGCTGCTGCTGTCGGCGCGGCAGCGGCCGCGCCGGTATACGCCGCCCCTCCGCCCCAGCAGTTCCCGCAGCCTCAGCCGCCCCAGCCCGGCGCGCCGGCGGCGCCGACAGGCGCATGCTGTCCGAACTGCGGCAGTCCGCTTCCCAAGGGCGGGTCTTTCTGCTCCATGTGCGGCCGGACGGTTCAGACGAAGTCCGGGGGCGCCACCGTGTTCTGTGCCAAGTGCGGCGCGGAGATTCCCGGCAGCGCCAACTTCTGCGGCAAATGCGGCGCGTCTCGCACCGCCGGCTAGCCGGCGGGAGTCAAATAGGAGGGCCGTGGGCTCTGTCCGGAAGGCCCCGCAGGCATCACAAGGAGATCCTATGACCGAACGATTTTTAAGGAATGAAATGCTCCTGGGCCCTGCGGCCATGGAGAAGCTGGCGGGGTCCCACGTCTGCGTGGTGGGCCTGGGCGGCGTGGGGAGCTGGGCGGCGGAGACGCTGGCCCGGGCTGGGGTCGGCGAGCTGACGCTGATTGACCAGGACGTGTACGGCGAGAGCAACATCAACCGGCAGCTGGGGGCGGTCATGTCGACGGTGGGCCGGTCCAAGGCGGAAGTGATGGCGGCCCGGGCGCTGGACATCAATCCGGACTGCAGGGTCCACCCCATCGTCGGCAGGTACGACCGGGGGGACAGCGAGCGGTTCTGGGGGCGGTACGACCTGGTGGCGGACTGCATCGACCTGGTGTCCTGCAAGGTGGACCTGATCTGCCAGGCCCTGGAGCGGGGCATCCCCATCGTGTCCGCCCTGGGCACGGGGAACAAGCTGGACCCCTCCCTGCTGGAGGTGACGGACTTGGCTAAGACCCGGGGCTGTCCCCTGGCCCGGGTCATGCGGCGGGAGCTGGGCCGGCGGGGCGTGAAGCATTTGCGGGTGGTCTACAGTCCCGAGGAGCCTGTCTGCTGCGCCCCCCTGGA
>OFGA01001226.1_pt1 | contig 18254 bp, 19 predicted proteins | sample 1521471 | NCBI WGS metagenome assembly OFGA01 (sample SAMEA3504086, study PRJEB24116) | mouse gut metagenome | biome: mouse gut; feature: mouse-associated habitat; material: faeces | place: Denmark | collected 2011
TTTGGCATTTGATTCACTTATTGTATTTGGGACAAGAATATTTCAATTGATTTTACCATTATTTGCTGTTGTTAGCGGGATAGAATTTTACAAATATTTTAATACTATATGTAAGTTTAAAATTAATAGTAAGAAAAATTATAGGAAATTTATTTTAAAAAAAATTACTATTAATGCAGCTAAAATAGCATTTTCAATATTTATGGCATATTGTCTATACTTATTAGTTAGTTATTGTATTTCTGATTTTTCATATAATAGTAAGACTACAAGAGATTTTTTATTAGATATTATTGGGGAAGAGTTTTATGGAGAACACATTGTTTTATACTATTTTATAGAAGGTGCGATTAGATTTTTATTTATGCCTTTTATATATTCTTGTTTAACCCAAACAAGTGTTTTATATTTTCAAAATATAAAACAAGTTATTGCAACTCCAATTATTTATTATTATTTATTAGCGACTATAGGTTATGGGTTAAATATGCTCGATCATCCTATATCAATTTATATAAATCCCTCAGCAATTATGGCAAACGGTACATATGCAAATATAAATAGCATTTTATTAATATTATTTAATTTAGTATTACCATTAACATTATCAATAATATTAATCTACTGGAGAACTAAAAATGTGGAAATTTAAAAAGGAAATAATCTTAGCACTTTTCTTATCAATTATTATTTTAGTATATACGATTTTTATAAAAAATAGTCATTACACTAATATACAAGCTAATGTTTATATTTTAAATAATTATACGTTCATGTTTGTTTTTAGTACAATTATATTTTATTTATTTTTTGATACTTATAATTTTGAATTAACGATGTGCAGATTAAAGAAAATAGAAGAATATATCTTTTTTGAAATTAAAAATATGATTATCTCACTTGGTATCTTTTTTCTTATTTTAACTATTAATCAAATAATAATATTTACTATATTTGATCCATTGTTCAAAATAAGTACATTAATTTATCAAAATATCATTTTTTTATGGTTGTTTTTCATATTCTATTTAGTAATATTTTTAAGTAAAAGAAAAAATTGGAAAAAAGTATTAATTGTTATGTTTATAATATGGAATCTTTTATATATAGTTTATATACTCTTTCCAGAAAATGTTATTAATCAAATTACGATATTTAGATCTTTGAAAGAACCTGCTGTATATGAAATATTAAGATTATTTATATTTAATCTTATAGAAGTATATGGAATATATATAAAAATAAAGTCAAAGAAAAGAAAGATATTAGAATGATTAAAAAGATTAGAATATATATTGTAATTGGATTATATTTTATGTTTATCTATTTTTTTGTAATTAATCCTTATTTCGTTAATAGTAGTATAGATGTTATTTCAGCAATCCTTTTTTTAAATTTCAATACTTTTGAAAGATTAGGGATTGATAAATTTGATATGCAGTATCTAATTATGTTTATTTTGTTTTATCATATAATAATCTATCCTAAGTTATCTGAATTATCAAACAATTCTTCTTTTGTAAGTATGTCATTACATAAATTAGGTAAAAGAAAGCAGCTATTCCATATTTTTTCTGATAATTTTAAGTATGTAATCATGATATATTTTTATATTTTATTGTGTGCAGTTATATTTGAGACAATTGTTTCTATTTTAAATAATAGTGTTTTTGAATATAAGATACTTATTCGAATAGCTATTTATTTGATCAAATATTTAAGTTTTATATTTACAGTTATATCAGTAAATCAGATTATTGGTATTATAAAGGAATATCCTTATTTTATCTTACAATCATATTTTCTGTTTGTTATTTTATTAATGAATGATATGATTTTAGATTTAAGTATAATTACGTTATCCTCATCAGTTATAAATGAATTTTTTCGATTGATTATTACTGTAAGTATTGAGAGTATTGTGATAATAATAACTGTTTATAAATTTTTGAAAATTGGGGAGATTTATAATGATTAAATTAGAAAATGTTAATAAAAGTTTTGGTGAATTGATTTTGTTTGAGAATTTAAATTTAGTAATAGATAAAAAAAAGACAAAAATAAAAGGTGAAAATGGAACTGGTAAAAGTGTTTTGTTGAAAATGATTGTTGGTTATAGTACACCAGATTCAGGAAAAATATTTTATGATACTAGTAATGAATTAGGTAAAGATTCAGATTTTTTACAAGATGCTGGGATAAGTATTAATGCTCCACAGTTTATGAAAAAGTGGACGGGTTTAGAGAATTTGCAGTATTTAGCTAATATAAAAAAAGTATGTAGTGATAAAAAGTTGATGAATTTAATTAAGGTTTTTGATTTGGAAAATGTTATTGAAAAAAAGTATAAGACTTATTCATTAGGAATGCAGCAAAAGTTAAGAATTATTCAAGCTTTAATGGATAATCCTAAGTATTTAATATTGGATGAACCATTTGAAGCACTAGATAAAAAAACCAAACTAATTACAAGAAATTATTTAGATATGTATTTATCTAAAGATCCTAATCGAAAATTGATTTATACAAGTCATGATGAAACAGATGATGATTTTGCTGACTGTATTTTAGAAATTAATGATAGAACGATAGATATGATTTAATAAATATTAGAACTTAAAGCTTATAATTAAGTTCTTTTTTTTAAGAGGGTGAATATGGTTTGATGAGGGGATAAAAGTGTCTAAATATAAATTGATTTCTATTATAATTATCTTGATTATTACCTTAATAACTTTATCCATTCATCCTACTAATCAAATTGTTTTATACAATTATCACCCAACATTTGAAATTTCAAATAAATTTGACCCTAAAGCTAATATTAAAAAAGTAATTGGTGGTTCAATAGATGATGTAAATGTTGATACAAATAAAATAAATTTTAGTAAGCCAGGAAAATACCCAATTACTTATTCTTATAATAATATAAAAACTACGATTACTATAGAATTAAAAGATACTCTTAAACCAGATTTAGAAGTCCAGGAATTAACAATTGATCTAGGTATGAAAGTAGAAGCACGTGATTTAATTAAAACTAGTTATGATTCAAATCGTAGTAAAGTTAAATTTAAACAAAATTATCAATTTAATGAAGTTGGTGACCAAAAAGTAGAAATAGTTATTTGTAGGGGAAGTAATTGTGTAACAAAACAATCAGTAGTTCATATTTTACCCAAAGATACAACACCACCTGAAATTATTGGGATTAGAAATTTGTCAGTTTTGAAAGATAGTGATATAGATCTGCTTTCAAGTGTTAGTGTTAAAGATAATCAAGATGATAGTCCAATTTTAACAATTGATAGTTCAAATTTAGATATTTCTAAAGTAGGAGATTATCAAATAACATATCATGCTAAAGATCGTTCTTTAAATACAGTAAAAGAAACTTGTATTGTTAGTGTTGTTGAAAATAAAAAGATTGGATCATATGATCAAACTAATGAAAAAGTAGTTTATTTAACTTTTGATGATGGACCATCTGAAAATACTCAAAAAGTATTAGAAATTTTAGATGTATATGATGTTAAAGCAACTTTCTTTGTTACTGGTACAAATGAAGAATATTATTATTTAATAAAAAAAGCTCATGAAGCTGGTCATACTATTGGTTTGCATACTTATGTTCATGAATATGATCAAATATATAACTCTTCTTCAGCATATTTTTCTGATTTAAAGAAAATTGAAGATTTAGTTTATAGTCAAATTGGCTCAATTCCTAAATATATTCGCTTTCCAGGAGGAAGCAGTAATAAAGTTTCTAAGAAATATTGTCATAAAATAATGAGTAAACTAACTAAAGAAGTTATTAATCGTGGATATCAATATTATGATTGGAATGAAGATAGTGAAGATGGTTCAGGAGAATTATCAGTCAAACAGTTGATTAAAAATGCTACTGCATCAACTGATAATAATATTATCTTATTATTTCATGATGCAAATGGAAAAGAAAATTCATTAAAAGCACTTGGACCTGTAATTCAGTATTATCAAAAAAAAGGATATGTTTTTAAAGGAATAGATGATAATTCATATGTTGTACACCATAGTGTAAATAATTAAGAATTCTAGTAAGAATTCTTTTTATTTTCAAACATATACTGTATTGGTGATTAGATGAAAGATAAACTAATTAAGTATGGATATTATTTAATGATATTAATTATTGCAGTAATTGGTACATATATCCTAATTAACTGGTTAATTCCTTTGTTTTTTAGTTGTTTGATTGTTTTGATCTTACAACCGTTATTAGCTAAAGAAATTGAAATGTTAAAGGTTAAAAATAGTTTTATAGCAAAGGGAATAATCATTTTTAATTATTTGTTATTTGTAGCTATGATTATTGGAATAATTATTTTTAGTGTTGTACAAATATATAAAGTACTTGAAATATTACCAGATTATCTGTACCGTCTTTATAATTTATTTAGTCAAAATCACTATATAATTGATGCTACTAAGTATCTTGATATTATTTATAGTAGTTCAATGAGTGTTGTTGAAAGTGTATCTAGTGAGTTTATTACAGGCTTGATTACAGTTGTTATGAAAATCCCAAGTATTTTATTTGATTTAGTTTTTATAGTTATTACATCTTTGTTTATGTTGTTAGATTATCAAAGAATTGATAAATTAGTAATTCAAAAGTATTCGATGGTTTCGTTAGTTGTTGATACAGTTAAAGATGTATTGAGTAATATGTTTAAAGCATATTTTATGATTATGATTATTACTTTTATTGAATTATGGGCAGGATTTATGATTATGAAATTAGATAATCCAGTAATGTTAGCTTGTATTATTGCAATTTTTGATTTTATGCCAGTTTTAGGAATTGATATGATCATGATTCCCTGGATTATTATTAGTGCTTTAACTAATAAAGTTTCAATGGCGTTTGGATTATTGATTATATATATGGTAATAGTAGTTACTAAGAATATTTTAGAGCCAAAGCTGATTGCTAAAAATTTGGGTGTAAGCCCACTAGTTTCACTAATAGGAATGTATTTAGGGATGAAGATTTTAGGAGTTATGGGACTTATTATTGTGCCGACGCTATTAATGATTATTATTCAGATTATTAAAGTAAAACAAGAGATAACGAGGTGAAAGTGTGAAAAATATTAAATCTGAAATTCAAGTACACTTAAAGGGAAAAGGAATGTTTGAGGGCTGGTATTTTAGGATTAGTGATCGTAAGGTATCATTAGCAGTTATTGTAGGAATAAGTGAATCAATGGCATTTATTCAAACTATTGATACGTATACTAATCAGAGTCAAATGATTGAATATGGTTTAGAAGAGTTTGAATATGGTGATAATCCATTTTATGTAAAAATTAGAGATAATTATTTTACTAAAGAAAAGATGGTTTTAAACCTTGATCAGGATATGGTTAAGATTAAGGGGGAAATTGAAAATGAATCTTTTACACCATTAAAATCAACATTATATGCACCAACGATTATGGGACCTTTTTATTACATTCCAAGGATGGAATGTAATCATGGTATAATTAGTTTATTACATCGAGTTAAGGGACGTTTGATGATCAATCATCAAAAGATAAAGATTAATGGTATTGGTTATATAGAAAAAGATTGGGGATGTTCTTTTCCAAAGGATTATCTTTGGTTACAGTCAAATGATTGTAATCAATGTGAAGCATCATTGTTTTTAGCTATAGCTAAGATTCCAATTAAAATTATTAGTTTTACAGGGGTTATAATGGTTTTGATGATTGAAGGAAAACAACAGGTTGTTGCAAGTTATTATGGTGCATATTTAAAACGCTGGTTAGTTAAAGATAGTAATTATTATTTAAATATTAAACAATATCCATATAATTTTTATATAAAGATAATTCCAGAAAATAGTTGTTCTTTAAAAGCGCCACAACTAGGAATGATGAAGGATGAAGTTAAAGAGAGTTTAACTTCTAAAGTTACTGTGTTAATATATAAACATCATAAAAGAATTGAGAAATTAAATTTTATTGCTTGTGGTGTTGAATTATTTGGAGGATTTAATGATGTTAAAGAGCAAGAGGCTGATACTTAGAAGACCAGAAATAGAAGATGTTGAGGAAATTTTAAAAATTCATAATAGTGAGTATGTACAGCGTTTTAATGCAATGAAAATATATAAAAAAGAGGATATGTTAAAAGATATTATCAATGATAGAGATAAGACTTTTTATATTCAGTTAATTGATTCAAAGAAAATAATTGGTGCTGTTTTTATAAATAATGATCATTTAAGATATCAAGTAAATTCGGTTTGTTTGTCATATTATCTAGCAAAAGAGTATTGTGGTCAAGGATATATGAGTGAAGCTTTAAATGTTGTGATTGATTATTTGTTTGATCAGGGTAAAGAGGTTATTAGTGCTAGGGCTTTTGTAGGTAATGAATCATCAAAAAGGTTATTATTGAAATTAGGTTTTGTTTTAGAGGGTTGTTTAAGAAAAGCTGTTAAAGGATATCAAGGAATAATTTATGATGATTTAGTATTTTCTTTAATTAAAGATAATGATTGTTAAATGTAATAATGAAATAACCTTATATAAGATATTTTGATTTATTTCAATTTGTAAATATCGTATAATATCTATGTGTGATTAAAATGCCAATTACAAATTATATTATAAATAAAAAAAGTATATCAAGTTATCATATTTGGAATTTTCTAAACAAATAAGACTAACTTTTCAAAATATAGTGATATAAAAAATGATCATTTCCAAGTTGTTTTACAGACAGTTTTAGGCAAATTGGTTAAGTATGAAAAGCGAGAAAAGAAAGATGTATTTTAGATATTTTGTTTAAAGAAGATGAAACAAAATTATTAGAGAATCATTCTAAGGATACTTTGCTTTATCTTTGTCGGTTATATGTTGATAACTATGGATTTAATCTGAATCCCAATTATGAAAATTTTTAAGGCATAGAATGATTGTATTTTGAATGTTTGGCTTATAAAAAAGAATTATGAATAGTTATATATTAATTAATCCATGGGCAAGTTAAAAAATAACACTAGAAACTATTTAGAAAGAATAACGAATATACTAAAGATGGTTTTGCTGATTATTATGTGGGTGAAAATATGTAAGAAAGACATTAACTATTAAAGAATTGTCTTTAAAAGAATATTCGTTTTGTTTGATGACTGATTATGTCTATTGTAAAAAGTTTTGAATTGATAAAGTTTTGAAATTGATAAAGTTTTGAAATTGATAAGGTAAATATAAAAATAATATATGTATATGCAAAGGGGAATTGTAAATGAAACTTTATCAAGGAGATAGTGTTATGGTTGAAAGACCAGAAATCATTACAGATGGGAATTATAAAGATTTTGGTTATGGATTTTATTGTACAAATCTAGAGAAACAAGCTAAACGTTGGGCACTAGCAAAGCGTAAGAAACATGTAGTTAATATTTATGATTATAATGAAGAACATTCTCTTAATATGCTTGAATTTAATGAAATGACTGATAAGTGGTTAGATTTTGTTGTTGACTGTAGAAGGGGTATTAAACATGATTATGATATAGTAGAAGGGCCAATGGCTGATGATACGATTTGGAATTATGTGGATGATTTTGCTAGAGGCAATATTTCTAGAAGTGCTTTTTGGGAATTAGTTAAATTTAAATATCCAACCCATCAAATTGTTTTTTGTACTGAAAATGCTTTGAATCAAATCAAATTTGAAGGGAGTTACTCATTATGAAAAACAAATACTTTGAAGATGAAGAAATAGTAGATAATGATCTTTTCTTTGTTTGTTATATGATAGAATGTGTAGCACGTAGAATACATCAAAAAAATGAATATGTAGTAAACACAATAGGTTTTGATAACTTATATCACTTATTAAGTGTCGCAAATGTATTACACAGTGAAAACCCTAAGCAGGTAGAAGAAGATTGGATAGAAGAATATAAATTAGTTAGTGGCGATTTTAATATCATAGATGTTGATTCAGAATTATGTTCAATTATTCCAACCCCATTAGATATGGGCAAAGTTTATTCAAAATTAATTGTAGATACTGCATTGTTGAATGAGGATTATGTAAAAGGCATTGTGCGTGTTTATAACGATGCGATATGTGAAGTCATTGATGATTATAATAATGGAGCATTTTATGAACCATCTTATGTTATTGCTAGAGCATATAAAAATGGAGAGTTTTAATTAAAAAAATTTAACGATTATAATATTATTGTGAGTTGATTTGACAGTGTTTTGGTTAATTGTTATAATGACTTTCGTTGGCGTTGATAATTCAACGCTTTTATTGTGAGGAGGAAAATGAGATGCTAAAAATATGGATTACTGGTTCAAATGGCCAGATTGGTACAGCATTAAATGAATTGATTGAACCATTAGATATAGAAATACTTAATACAGATAAAGATGAAATAGATATAGCTAATACAAATGAGGTTATTCGTTTTGGAGAAATTAATCGTCCTGATGTAATCATTAACTGTGCAGCTATTACTGATATTAAAGAATGTGCTAATGATAAAGATCAGGCTTTTAGAGTAAATGCATTAGGACCACGTAATTTATGTATCGTGGCTCGTAAAATTGGAGCTAAGGTTGTTCAAATATCTACAGATGATATTTTTGATGGTACAAATGATCAACCATATAATGAATTTGATCATCCAAATCCTAAAACAGTTTATGGTTGTTCAAAAAAAGCTGGTGAGGATTATGTAAAAGAATTTACACATAAACATTTTATTATTCGTAGTAATTGGGTTTATGGTAAAAATGGTAATAATTTTGTTAATGAGTTATTGAATTGCAAAGAGAAAATTTTTGATGTATCTGGTAATCAATTAGGATCACCAACTAGCGCTAAAGATTTAGCTCGAGCAATTTTATATTTAATTTCAACTAGTGAATATGGTACATATCATATAACTTGTAAAGGAGTTTGTAGTCGTTATGAATTTGCTCAGGCAATTAAGGAAAAAACGGGTAGTTTAATAGAATTAAATGATATTTGTAGCAGTACAGATGAAATGATTAGACCAGCATATGCTGTTTTAGATAATTTTATTTTACGTTTAGTAAATGAATATGAAATGCCTGATTGGAAAGAGTCATTAGATGAATATTTAAAGGAAATAAAGGAGGGCTAGAATGTCATTAAAAAAAGAAAAGAAGATAGGTTTAACAACAAAAATATTTATTGCTTTATTATTAGGAGCAATTTTAGGAATTGTTTTATATAGTCTTCCAGCTAGTTCAATTAAAGATGATATAATTATTGAAGGTATTCTTTATGTTATTGGACAAGGTTTTATAAAATTAATGAAAATGCTCGTTGTTCCATTAGTTTTTTGTTCCTTGGTTTGTGGAAGTATGGCAATTGGAGATACAAAGAAATTAGGCTCTGTAGGGGTTAGAACGATTTTATTTTATCTTTTTACTACAGCTTTAGCTATAACAGTTGCTTTATTGGTAGGAAATTTAATTAATCCTGGAACTGGATTGGATATGTCCGCAATTCAATCTAATGTGACAAATGTTGGTAGTACTGAAGCAACAACATTAACAGAAACAATTTTAAATATTATTCCTGATAATCCAATTAATTCATTAGCTAGTGGAAATATGCTTCAAATCATTGTTTTTGCTTTATTAGTAGGGGTAATTTTAGCTAAACTAGGTGAAAAAACAGAAACAGTAGGAAATTTCTTTAGTCAGTTTAATGATATTATGATGGAAATGACTATGATGATTATGGCGATTGCTCCAATTGGGGTATTTTGTCTAATTGCTAGAACCTTTGCAGGAATTGGATTTAGTGCCTTTTTACCACTTGGAAAATATATGATGGGGGTTTTATTAGCTCTAGCAATTCAATGTTTATTTGTATATTTAGGTTTATTAAAGTTATTTACAGGTTTAAATCCAATCAAGTTTATTAAAAACTTTTTTCCTGTTATGGCTTTTGCCTTTTCAACTGCAACATCAAATGCTACGATTCCCTTATCAATTGATACATTAGCTAAAAAGATGGGAGTATCAAAACGTATTTCATCTTTTACAATTCCTTTAGGGGCAACTATTAATATGGATGGTACTGCAATTATGCAAGGGGTAGCAGTTGTTTTTGCAGCCCAGGCTTTTGGGATTAATTTAGATATTACAGATTATATTACAGTTATTGGTACTGCTACATTAGCTTCAATTGGTACAGCAGGAATTCCTAGTGTTGGACTGGTAACTTTAACAATGGTATTTAATTCAGTAGGACTTCCAGTTGAGGCAATTGGAATGATCATGGGAATTGATCGAATTTTGGATATGACAAGAACTGCAGTAAATATAACTGGTGATGCAGTTTGTACAACTATTGTGGCTCATCAAAATAAAGCAATCAATAGGGATGTATTTATTAATAGTAAGTGATTTTGGAGAATATAAATCTAAAATCATTTTTTATAGTTTTAAACTTAAACTAATTTTACTTTTGATGTTATTGTAAATCAGGTAAAATTATCTTGTTGAAAATAATAATTATAAAGGGGAAGTTTATGAGTAAATATTTATTTGGGCATATAGCAGCACTTTTAACGATTTTTATTTGGGGAACAACTTTTATTTCAACAAAGATACTGCTTGTTGATTTTAAACCTATTGAGATACTTTTCTTTCGGTTTTTAATTGGTTTAATAGCTTTATTGATTATTTATCCTAAAAGATTGAAAAAGACAACAAAAGATCAAGAAATAACTTTTGCATTAGCAGGATTATGTGGAGTAACTTTATATTTTTTGTTGGAAAATATTGCTTTAACATATTCAATGGCTTCAAATATTGGAGTTATTATTTCGATTGCTCCTTTTTTTACTGCTATTCTATCTGATTTTGTATTAAAAGAAAAATCTTTAAAATCAAATTTTATAATTGGTTTTATTGCTGCAATGATAGGGATTGCATTAATAAGTTTTAATGGTACTAGTAATTTCAAATTAAATCCGATAGGTGATGTTTTGGCGTTATTAGCAGCTTTAGTTTGGGCAATTTATTCTGTCCTAACAAAAAAGATTAGTGAGTATGGTTACAATACAATTCAAGTAACAAGAAGAATCTTTATATATGGAATAGCTTTTATGTTGATAGCTTTAGTTCCCTTTGATTTCGAATTAAACTTAAATCGTTTTACTAATCCTGTTTATTTAGGAAATATTATTTTTTTAGGACTTGGAGCTTCAGCGCTATGTTTTGTAACATGGAATGTAGCAGTAAAAATATTAGGAGCAGTGAAAACAAGTATTTATATTTATATCGTTCCTATTGTTACTGTAGTAACATCACTTATTATTTTAAATGAACAAATTACACTGATGTCTTTTATTGGAACTATATTAACTTTAATTGGGTTATTTCTATCACAAGATTTTAGAGATAAAGGATAAGTACTTATTACATATATCTAATCATTAATAACAAAATGAGATAAACTTTTATTAAAAGTTTTTGCTAGATGAATAATTAATATATAGATTTAATCTATATAATGCACAGTTAAATAACCTTGTATATTTGTAATATTTTGTGGTCAATCTAAACCCTATACATATCAATAGGTTTAAGCAATTTTATAATGGTAAATTTGTTAAAAGATAAGATAAAATAGCATAAAATGCAGTCAATCTTTTTAACGTATTTACTAAAATATAAACAAATGCTTAAACACTATGATACATAACGGTTATAGGCAAATCGTTAATTTTGAGATTGACCGCAAAAATACACATAAAATGTTTAAAAATAGGTGAATTTGTAGTAGAATATAAGAAACAGCTAGTAAATACTGTTGTTGTACCTTATCTAATGAAGAATTGTTACGGATTTGATTTTTTTAAATCTTCTGCTAAATAAATGTTGTACCTTATCTAATGAGAGATTATTATTAATTAGGATATTTTTTATTTTGACTGTGAATAGTAATATATGCACTATTTTTGTGCTAAGTTAGAATCTAAAAATTATTTTAGATTCTTTTAAACAACTGATTTTTATTGTATTATTAATATTGATTTGAGAATTTTATTGATTTAATCATGATAATTTGAAAATTATTATAATGTTTTAAAATAAAAACATTAAAAAATAACTAGAAATTTATTGACAGTGATAAAAAATAGTTATATGATTTCTACAAGAAAACTGATGAAGTGGAGATAAAAATAGATCGTGCACTTACAGAGAGCTTGGATGGTGGAAACAAGCAGAACGCAGCCTATTAAATGGACCACGGAGGGCAAAGTGAAAAGCATATGCTGAGTATTCTTTGACGTTAGGCTTACGTAAGTAGTCATAGATGTGATAGCATCTACTAAGGGCACGAGTATATCGTGAAACAAGGTGGCACCGCGGAAATATATCCGTCCTTGACAGAATTCTTTTCTGTCGGGACGGTTTTTTATTAGCAAAGTGTTTTATATCAACAAATATTGGATTATGTAACTGATATATTGTTAAATATTGAGAAAATCAAAGGATAAAGGAGTTAATAAAATGATTATTGGTGATATTGTAGAGAGAACAAAGGAAAGGGTAGCAGAAAATAAAAAGAGACATTCAATTGATAAGCTAGCTAAATTAGCTTTTGATAAACCAATAAATAATGATTATCCATTCGAGAAAGCTTTACGTAGATCAGGATTGTCATATATTATGGAAGTAAAAAAAGCTACACCTTCAAAGGGAGTAATTACACAAAATTTTGATTATAAAACAATTGCTAAAGAATATGAAGAAATTGGAGCAGCTGCTATTTCAGTTGTAACAGAGCCAGATTTTTTTAAAGGAGATGATGATTTTCTTGCAGAAATAGCAAAAGTTGTTAAAATTCCAATATTAAGAAATGATTTTGTAGTTGATGAATATATGATTTATGAGGCTAAATTGTTAGGTGCTGATGCTGTATTATTAATCTGTAGTGTATTAGATGAGATAACTTTAATGCGTTGTTTAAATTTAGCAGAGCGTTTAGGAATGAGTGCTTTGGTTGAAGCTCATAGTTCAATGCAGGTAAAAAAAGCTTTACGAGTAGGAGCAAAAATTATTGGAGTTAATAACTGTGATTTGAGAAATTTTGAAGTAGATTTAAATAATAGTATTGAGTTACGTTCAATGGTACCAGATGATGTGATTTTTGTATCTGAAGGTGGAATTAAAACATATCAAGATATTAAGCTTTTAGAAGAAAATAGAGTTGATGGTGTTTTAATTGGAGAGACTTTGATGCGTTCGCATAATAAACGTAAAACTTTTGAAATTTTAAAAGGATTAAGAGAGTTAGAGAGTGAAAATTAAGATATGTGATTTCTTTTAAAATGATTAAAAAGTAATTAAATAAATATTAGTAGTGGGGTAGAGACTAATAAAATTATAAAAATATAAGGAGAGTTAAAATGGCGACAGGTAGATATGGAATACATGGGGGGCAATATATTCCCGAAGTATTAATGAATGAAATTCATAATATTGAAAAAGCATATGAATTCTATAAAAATGATCCTGAATTTAATCAGGAACTTGATAAATTATTGAAAGAATACGCTGGTAGACCTTCAATTTTATATTATGCTAAAAAAATGACTGAAGATTTAGGAGGTGCTAAAGTCTATTTAAAGCGTGAAGATTTAAATCATACAGGCTCACATAAAATTAATAATGTACTAGGGCAGGTATTGATGGCTAAAAAGATGGGGAAAACTAGAGTTATTGCTGAAACTGGCGCAGGACAACATGGTGTAGCAACAGCAACAGCAGCAGCTCTTCTAGGTCTTGAATGTGAAATCTTTATGGGGAAAGAAGATACTGAAAGGCAAGCTTTAAATGTTTATCGAATGGAGCTTTTAGGGGCTAAGGTTCATAGTGTAACCAGTGGTACAATGACGCTCAAAGATGCAGTTAATGAGGCGATGAGAGAATGGACAAAACGGATTGATGATACTTTATATGTATTAGGTTCAGTCATGGGACCACATCCTTTTCCAATGATTGTTCGTGATTTCCAAAGTGTTATCTCCAAAGAAGCTAAAGAACAGATTTTAGAATATGAAGGAAGATTACCAACAGCAGTTATGGCTTGTGTTGGTGGTGGAAGTAATGCAATGGGAATGTTCTACAATTTTATCAATGATTCTGAAGTTCAATTAATCGGCTGTGAAGCAGCTGGAAAAGGTGTTGATACAGCTTTAACAGCAGCAACGATTAATATAGGAACATTAGGAGTATTTCATGGGATGAAATCATATTTCTGCCAAGATGAAAATGGACAGATTGCACCTGTTTATTCTATTTCTGCTGGTTTAGATTATCCTGGAGTTGGTCCTGAACATGCTCACTTACATGATCTTGGTAGGGCTAAATATGTTGCCATAACTGATGATGAAGCAGTAGCTGCATTTGAATATTTAGCACGAACAGAAGGAATTATTTGTGCCATTGAAAGTGCTCATGCAATAGCTTATGCTCAAAAGATCGTACCAACGATGGCAAAAGATGATATTGTAATTATTTGTTTATCAGGACGTGGAGATAAAGATGTGGCAGCAATTGCGAGATATCGGGGGGTAGATATTCATGAGTAGAATTGAAAATGCTTTTAAAAATAAAAAGGCTTTTATTGGTTTTTTGGTAGCAGGAGATCCTTACCTTGAAAAAACAGTAGAATATATTTTAGAATTAGAAAAAGCAGGTGCTTCTTTAATTCAAATAGGAATACCATTTAGTGATCCAATAGCTGAAGGAGTAGTTGTTCAAGAAGCAAATATTAGAGCTTTATCAAAAAATATGACTACTGATAAGGTTTTTCAAATTATAAAAGAAGTTAGAAAAACTTCAGATATTCCAATATGTTTAATGACGTATTTAAATCCGGTTTTTCATTATGGCTATGATAAATTCTTTAAAAAATGTCAAGAAGCAGGTGTTGATGGAATTATTATTCCTGACTGTCCATTTGAAGAAAGTAAGGAAGTTAGTGATATTTGTTATAAATATGATGTTGATTTAATTTCAATAATTGCTCCAACATCTAAAGAAAGAATTTTAGAGATTACTAAAAGGGCAAAAGGATTTATTTATCTGGTTTCTTCAATGGATACAATTGAGACAGTTGCAAGTACTGTTAAAGAAATTAAAACAATAACTGATCTACCAGTTGTTACTGATTTTGAAATTAATGATCAAGAACAAATTAAATATTTTTCAAATTTTGCTGATGGAATGATTGTTGGAAGTGCAATTGTTAATATAATAAAAGAATATGGTGAAGAAGCAAATAAACCATTATATGATCATGTAAAATCATTAACAGAGGTTATGTAACTAATGATGTTTAGGAGGAAATATGAGAGAATATCATTTAATTCAACCAGTTTATAATCAAGATTCAAGAATATTAATTTTAGGATCATTTCCTTCTGTAAAATCAAGAGCAGGTAATTTCTTCTATCATCATCCCCAGAACCGTTTTTGGAAAATATTATCAAATCTTTATAATTATCAACCATTAGAAACTATTATAGAAAAGAAACAGTTTTTATTAGAACATAAAATTGCTGTGTGGGATGTAATAGCCAGTTGTGAAATAACTGGTTCAAGTGACAGCAGTATAAAAAATATAACAATTAATGATTTAGAAAAAATAATTAATGAAAGTAAAATAACTCATATTTATACGAATGGAAATTTAGCAGATAAATTATATCATCAATATTTTGATAATAAAATTAGTTTACCTGTAACTAAGTTGCCCTCATCTTCACCTGCAAATGCTACATATTCATTAGATAAATTGATTAATTGTTGGAATGTTATTAAAATTGATGAATAAGGTAATAATACTATGGGGTGATGTTACATGAATTCAGGACAAAAACAGTTTTATGATTATATATTAAAAAGAGTTCGAGCTGGCAATGAAGAAAAAGCTAAAGTTTTATTAAATGAAAGTTTTACAAGACAAGAGGCTGGAACTTTTAATCAAGAATATTTGCAATTATTTGAGATTGAAATGCTTGACTTGATTCAAGATGAAGATAAGGTAGAGGTTGAAATGATCATGAATCAGTTTGGTAAAAAAATTAAATAAAATAAAAAGAGACTTGAAGAAAATAACTTTTTAAAGTGATAATCTGATTAGTCTCTTTTTTTAGACACTCAATAAAAATAAAAGATGATTACAAATAATAGAGAAAATGTAACCATCATCTTTAATATAGAAAATTTTGTGTTATTAAGTTGAATTTTTTAACTTAATAACATTGGATAAAAGTTACTTAGTTTTAATTAATAATTAAAATTCGAGGAACATAGACTACTTTAAATTACAAATAAAGCTAGAAGCAGATAAATATCATTTTATTCTGCTTCTGGTAATTCTTATGTCATTTTAACTTAATGACATTTTTAGAGTAATCTTTTTTTCTCAACTAAAATGTAAAAAACATTACAGTTTGAGAAGTAAAAGGACATGAGCAAGATCCTTCAGCAATAGTTTGTTGTTTTTTACTTTCAACAATAACTTTAACTTCTTTCATGATTCTAATCTCCTTTCTTTTTTATTAACAAATCAAATCAAACATCAGTTGATTTGATAATGTCCACAAGTAATTCAGGATTTTTTTCTAATAATTCATGATAAATTATTAAACAATCTTTTACAAAATTCTTTGCCCTAGTACAATCATTTCTCTTGGTTGTTAAATTGAATCCATTTTCATCATAACAATTTGAAAAACATAATGGACATAATTTTGAAGCCCAACAATGAGTACAATCATTTTTAGATTGTTCTATATAGTCATAATAATAATGTTTTATTAGTTTGTCTTTATTAAAACCTGTTTCAATATTACCAATTGATGGTGAATAACCAATTTTTTCACAAACTTTAAATTCACCATCGGTTGTGATATAAATTCTTTTTTGTCCTGGTATACAACAACCATTCATAGAAATTATACAATCAGGTATTTGGCTAACTCTACGATTATTGACTTTTATGATTATTCTTCTTATAGCTTGAACTGCATAATCAAATGGATCATTAGTCTCTAAAGCTTTTCTTAAAAAGAAATCTTTTATTGGTTCTGATAATAATTTATTAGAGTTTTTAGTATTATCTTCAATCTCGTATGTTCCAGGTTTTACTTTTGTATTTTCACAATTCACTTCTTTTGGCAGCCACTCTAATCCAGTAAAGAAATCATAAATTGCTTGTAATCTTTCATCTGTATATGGTGGACAAATCACAGTATAAATTGATAAACATCTTTTAGCTCTTTCTCCAAAGGCATCTACTAAATTATGTAATCCCTCTATTGTCTTGTCAAATGTACCTTCATTGTTGGTAGAAACTCTAAAATTATCATGGATAATTTTAGGGCCATCAATACTACAAGTAATAGCACAATCTTCTAGATTAGCAAAAAATTTAGCTCTTTCTCTAGTCATCAAAGATAAGTTAGTTGTTAATGCATAACTAATTTTCAAATCTTTGGGTTTATGTATATTTATATAATTTACAGTTTCTTCTATTAGATCAAATCGAACTAAAGGTTCACCACCATAAAATCCTATAACTAATTTACCTTTAGCTAAAGGTAATATATAGTCTAAAGCTTTTTTTATAGTTTCTACATCCATATTTTTGGCAGAAAAGTTTCTAAAAAAATCACTTTGTTCATTGTAAATACAATATTTACATCTAAAATTACAGTTTTCTGTTAATTCAAATACTACCTGATTAATCATTTCAGTCGAATGTTTAATAAGTTCTTTATATCCATCATAAAACTGAAGTTCATTTTCATTAGATAATATTTTTGAGTTTTCAATTATTGTTTTAACTTTTTCTATTTCTTCATCTGAATATTTATCATAAACTTCTATACCATTTAATATATCGTTTAAAATATTATATTGTTCTGGTTCACATTTAAATACTTTTTCAGTTTTAGTATCATAAAAATATTTAGAATTAGATGTTGAAAATGTAATACCTAAATTAGATAAATTCATTTTATCACTCACTTTCATTTAAATGAGATATTTTTTACACTTAATATAAAATCTTTTTTTAATAATATAATAATAAAAATCATATTTTAAATAAGAATTAGGGGCTTAGTAAATTATCTCATACTTAATTGAGAAGTAAATGAAAGCAAGTGATAA
>OFGA01001228.1_pt1 | contig 18217 bp, 7 predicted proteins | sample 1521471 | NCBI WGS metagenome assembly OFGA01 (sample SAMEA3504086, study PRJEB24116) | mouse gut metagenome | biome: mouse gut; feature: mouse-associated habitat; material: faeces | place: Denmark | collected 2011
GGGACGAGGCTAACCGAAAAGAAGCGCTGATGGAAGGGCGCAGGGAAGGGTGGCAAGAAGGACGCAGGGAAGGACGCAGAGAAGGACACCGGGAAGGACAGCAAGAGGGACGTCAGGAAGGTGAACTGAAAGCCCTTTACGACTTAGCCCGCGATAACGTAATTACCCTGGAAGCAGCTGCTGCAAGGAAAAACCTGACTGTCAGTGAATTTTTAGAAAAATTGAAAGAACTCCATATCATCTGACAATAGGCATAATGCGCCAAATTGCGCGGGCAATATGAGAAGGATACCCCCACCCCAGGCCATAGCCAGCCACACAGGGGAGGACGCATTTTACAGGCAGGGCGGACTATTTTACCAACAGACAAAGGAGCCTTTATGAAAGACAAGAAGATACAATGGCACCCCGGCTTTATCGCGGCAATGAACCTGGAATTAAGAGACAGCAGGGACAGCTTAATATTTGAAAAAGAGCATAACCTGAACACAAAGCCGCTGGAAGTGGACCTGCTTATCATCAAAAAAGACGCCTCCTTGCGCATCTCCAATGAAATAGGCGCGTTCTTCCGCGGGCATAATATTATAGAATACAAGGCTCCGGGCGACAGCCTGGGCGTCGATGAATTTTATAAGGCCATGGCATATGCGGGCCTGTACAAAGCTTATGGGAAAACAGCGGATGAACGCAAGGCGCACGACATAACGGTCACCCTGATCCGGGACGCCGTCCCAAAGGGCCTTTTTGGGTACCTGGGGAGCCATGGGCGTCCTGTGTCGCCCAGGGCGGGAGGGATATACCATATCGGAGGGAACCTGCTGTTCCCGGTGCAGGTTATTGTAACCCGGGAACTGGACGGGAAAGCCCACGCATGGCTGAAGGCCTTATCGAAAAACCTGAAAAAAGAGGATATCCGCAGCCTACTTGGGCATGTAAGGGAGCTGACAGGGGCGTTCGACCAGGAAATGGCGGATTCCGTCCTGGAGGTCAGCTTTACCGCGAACAGGCAGGCAATACAGGAATGGATGGGAGATGATACGATGTACGACGTGTTAATGGAATTTATGGAGCCAAGGCTGGTATTAAGGGACGAGGCTAACCGAAAAGAAGCGCTGATGGAAGGGCGCAGGGAAGGGTGGCAGGAAGGACGCCGAGAAGGGGGCAGGGAAGGACAGCAAAAGGGACGCCAGGAAGGCGAACGGAAAACTCTTTACGACTTAGCCCGCGATAATATAATTACTTTGGAAGCAGCAGCTGCAAGGAAAAACCTGACTGTTAGTAAATTTTTAGAAAAATTAAAAGAACTTCATATCATCTGACAATAGGCATACTGCGCCAAATTGCGCAGGCAATATTAGAAGAATGGATTATATTGGCTAAATAAATGGAACTTGGTAAATATGGCATAGAAAATATGGACTATAAATATCATGTTCAGGATTTAATAGAAAATGAGCCTCAATTGTTTTGTAAAAAAGGGAATAAGTATTCTGGCTTGTACAGATTTGTTGTAAAATAAGGGGCAGTAAAAGATCTAGTCTCTGCGAAAACAAGACTTTCCTGGTCAGCCCAAAATGGAGTGCTGGCTAAGTAAAACGGCAGTCCCCATACCTGGGGGCTGCCGTTAGTTTTTTCCGGATAGTTCCGGTAGTTTAAAACATGGAAACGTCTTTAACCGAATGGATCAACGTCGCCTGCGCCAATACTGTCTGTGATAATGTCCTCTGACTCAAAATAGATAAGTTCCATGTCAGGTGTTTCGTATTTTCTCACGAAATTCCACCTCCTTTCCAAGCCTCACACTGCTAGTTTGCAGCCTGTGCTGTTGCCAACGGCGATGCACTCTTATAGTTCTCATGCACACTGTCGGAATAATACACTTCAACGGTGTCGGTTCCTGCTTTCTTGCACATCAGGTAACCCCGTGCATATATTTCTTTCTGTTCATTTGCAGAAGAAATCTTTACGGACAGCAGGTTGGTCTTCGTGCCGTTTAACGCGCTTTTAAATACCTTTTCACCATTGAGGGTCAGGATTGAATTAAGTTCCTCTGTGTCTTTCCCTTCAAATGTTGCTGCATCAATACCGTAGAGGATACCGCTTTCTACCATCTCATAACCTTCCGGTATGCTCATGGCGCTTGTAAACGCCAGCTTGTTTGTGCCGTCCGGCGCAGTGAATTTGTAGATATCTGTCATAGCCACTACAGGAACTGCCTCCGGCTTTTCAGCGCTGCCTTCCTGGTATACTGCGTAAACAGTGATCGGTGCGTCTGATGCAATATAAACGTCATAATTTACACTGGTGCCAAGCGTTGCCCCGTTTACAGTTTTCACCCAATGGGAGAACGTATAGGTTTTTTCACCAATGGTAAGCGTTTCTTCTACGCTCACAGCAATATTTTTGCCGATTGTGCCGGTGTATACGTCCCCATTATCCGGTTTCGTATAGTTAAGTTCATTTGAGCCGTTCAGGTATTTTACTGTTACGGTTCCGGTCGTCGTGATTTCAGTATAAAGCGCGGTAACAGTAAATGCTTGGCCAGCCTGAACCTTTTGTATGATCTGCGCTTTTGTCGCTTCTGCCGTCCCATCTAAACTCCATGCTTTAAATGTATAGCCCGGGCGGTTCGGAGCAGCCGGAAGGGTAATATCTGTATCTTCCTTGTTGTACCATTCATCAGATATGGTTACGGTCTCAGCGCCATTTTTGTAGACAAATGATGCTTTTACCAGGCCTTTTTTTCCGCAATAGATACATGTGCCGTCTTCGCCTGTGAAATTGTGATCCACACTTGGCACGGCTACTGCTAAATCGCCTTCATACGTTTTACCGTTTTCCCTAACGCTAACCATGTAATAATTGGTTTTGTGTTTTTCGGAGTCCACACACCCGTCTTCGCCTTCAGGATATATGTGATCCTCATCGGTGTCTACTTCTGCAGAAACTGCTTTTGTATGGCCTGCTGTAGCAGTTGTGCATCCTGGCCTCATACAGGTGAAAATTGCCCTGGCTGACTCGCCTTCTTTAACCCACTCAAACGTAGGATCGCCATACAGGTGGCCTAAAGGCGCAATTGTTTCAACCGTAACCTCGGTTGTTCCGGTAAAGCTGCTGTAATTCCTCTCGCATACAGAGCAGTGGTAATATGCTTTCCATCCGGATTCGTTACAAGATCCTGCTTTTCCATCTACACGGGAAAGTGTATGGTTCGTTGCCGTATGGGATACTATTGCAGTAACACCATCTTCCTGGAGCGTCTCGTCTTCAATTACAATCCCGGCTAATGATGCGTCTGCGTCTGTCCCGGCCTGTCCGTTGATGCTTAATGTATAAGTAATGTCATACTCTTTTGAGCAGTCAATTTTCGCTACATCTTCAAGCGAAGCCACAGCGGTAATCTTCACGCCTGCCTTATTATGGTTTGCATCTTCAGCAGCATGATCGCATGTTACAACCGCGTCCATTTCATAAGTTACGTTTTGTTCGTCCCTGCTTACTTCTTCCAATGTCGTCCATACAGGCTTAGCAACCGTATATTTATGCGGGCCGGTCGGATCCCCTTCCCCTGTTGCCATGCGGTAAGTAGCTGTACCGGAATAGTTTTCACCATTCTTAGTTGCTAAAAATGCCCCTGATACCACTAAGGATGCTTTTGCGGAGCATGTTTCCGGGGTCTGGGTAATACCGTTTGCTGCTACAGTTACAGTAACGTTTTCTAAAATTACTTCATGACGTTCATTATTCTTACATACGCCTTTTAAATTCAGACCGCTAAAATCTCCCGGCTGAATTTCCCCTTGGGCTGACCAGTTGGTAATTCCCCACTCATAATCATGGCCGGTTTCTTCATGGATGATCATCTTCTGGGCGGAATAACCTTCCTGCGGATCATCTTTGAATGTAGCGGTTGCTTCATATTTAAATACATCTGTTTTATCACAGCTTACGCCGTCTTGCCCATTGATACATTGGGCAGTGAATTTTGCGGCCGTAGACTCAATGGTCTTTTCACAGTCGCCATTCTGGCATTCTTTCACTGCGGAAGCCGATGTATATCGAATGATCTGTCCCTTATTGGCCTCACTCACTTCTACTTCTGTCCAATTCTCTTCCGTCAGGCCGAACCATGTCCACAGGATATCATAATTGTGGCCGGTAGCCTTATAGACTTCAATGTCCGGGGTCTTATTCTTTATAACATTATCTGCGCCGTCAGCGCCTTCTCCTGGGATTGTCAGTGTCGCAAAATAGAGCGTTGATCCTGCCCTGTTACAGCTGGCAGGTTCTGTATCCTGATCCTGGACTGTGATACCAGCTTTAATTGCAGGAGTTGCTGCTGCGTCTGCTGTTTCTGCAAAGTTCTCTTTTCCGCCGCAAATGGAACATTCACGTGATGCGGTAATTGTTTTAACTGGAATGTTAACAGTTGTCTGGTTTGGAGCCTCTCCAATTGTTACAGTTTTGTATGTCTTTTGATTATTTGTATCAAGCACATATGTCCAGTCGCCCCATGTAACTGTATTCCAGACATGGCCGCTCACTGCCTGAGTTTTTGTGTCTGTGTCAGTTGTTCCTGCCACTGTAGCGGTATAGGTAACCGTGCCGCCGCCTGTACAATCGTTAATAGTATCCTTGTCATTTGTTGGCTCTACACTAACGACTTTAATCCTTTGATTATCTGCCTTGTCATAAACAATATTATCTGCTTCTGTTTCTGAATCTGCATGTTGCTCACCGCCACAGTTCCCATTCTGGCAGGTATAGGTAGCATAGACTTTTTTTCCTGTGCCTTCAAACGGAACGATTGCATCGCCGGTAACTGTACCGTATTCAGTCCAATCCCATACCGGGGTTCCTGTAAAATTATGCCCTGTTGCAGTGGCATTTTGTGACAATGTCCAGCGTTTGCCTGCGCCGTTTGCCGGATATTCTTTATATGCTTTTTGATTGTCAGCGTTAATTGTGACATCGACAGCCCATACTTTAACGCCATCCGTTGTACAGCTTACCTCCTGCACATTGCCGGCTTCCAGGGTGCCATTTACAATTGGGTAGTTTAATGTTACTAATGGATCTGCGTTCGTTGATGAGTACTCTATTGCGATAGGATCGCCATTCACATCTCCTGGACAGCCTTCATTTAATGCACATCCTATTGTCATAGAACTTACTGTAGGATGGCTGTTTGCCTCATCAAATGTGCCTTCTTCCAGAGTTTTAATAATGTATTTATGGCCGCTTTTTTGGGTGTCGGTCTTGATTTTTTTGTCTGTAATATCAAATTCTGTGGCTGCGTCATCACCTGTTACGCCTGTAATTGTAACCAGGTAAACATCTTTTCCGCCTGTACTACAGTTAGCAGCGATATATTCAGAATCAGACGTATCAATTTCTCCAAGAGCTAACACTGCATCTGCTCCAAGAGCGATAACTGGCGTGCTTGACGGGGTATCTGCGGTCGCTCCCTGCGAAGCCATTTCTGCTGTGCCCTGACATCTACTACAGGATAATGTGGCTTTAATGCCGGCTTCTGGATTGTGATATTCCTTGCCTTCACCGTCCGGTGTAACACTATCAGCATCAGCCCAACGGACTGCCGCTGTGATTGTATGCGGCATCTTCTCTGACCGCGTTACCGTACCATTCCCGTAAACAAAAGTTGCATCGTAATTAGGATCTGTAGTATCCTCATACCAGCCTTTATTTTCATCATATTTTACTACATTCCTATCAAACTTAGCGGTAGCATTATATGACATAGTAACATCTGTTCCGCATACTGCACTGGCATTATCTGGTGTCCCGCTCTCCATATTCGCGATTACATCTGTGGTTTTTGTAACTATGGCACCACACTGTTCTGATCTCATGCAAGAGAAAGTAGCCTTCACAATATCTGTTTTCCCTTCAAAGCTATATACCGGGGGAAGAATATTATGGCCTAATTCCGGGATATCTGTAGTTTCATTGTCTCCAATCGGAGTTGATTCATCCCAGAATTTTTTCTGGCAGTCTGTACACTGGAAGTACTCATAATTCCCTTCAGATGTACAGGTCGCTTCGACACGCTCTACAAATGTTAATGCATGGTTGCCTATCGGGAGCGTCAGTGTTTTGGATTCAGTCTGTGTATGGTCGCCCAATGTTGCCGTTGCTACAAAAGTTTTTTCCTCAGCAAAGCATTTCAGAGCGTATTCCCCGATGACAATCCCCGTTGAAGAAAGCGTAGCATCTACGGAGTCTGAAGCTTGGTCTTGCTGCTCACATACATTACATGCACGTGAAAAAGTTACCTTATTGTCTGCGCTTAAGGTCAGTTTGCCGTCTGTGTTTGTAAGTACACTGTTCGGGTCATTCGGCCAGGTGAATTGATAAGTATATTTATGGCCATCAATCGCCACGTCATGCTCATCTGTTTCTGTGGCAGGCGTACCGGTTTCAGAAGGCTCTTCTGGATCATCTGTAAATGTAGCAGTAGCAGTATAAGCAAGTTTAGCGTTCTCTGTAGTACAATCAAAACCAGTTACGTCCCCTTTTTCAACAGAAACATTTCCTGCTGTCTGGCTGTAAGTACATCCCTCTCTGCTGCAGGAACGGGATGCAGAAATACCGCAGTCTGTCCCTTGTTCATAGGTTGTTGGGTCAAAAATGTTCCATCCGCTAAAGACAACGGTACGGGTTTCTACGCCATCTGTGCCAGCAGCCTTATAGGAATGGCCAAGGGCAGGTTTGGTAATTTTTGCTGCAATTTCTTCTTCTGAAAGACATGTACTGTCTACTGATGTTTTATCTTCTACATCCTCGTATACATCTTCCATTGTCTCATAAATACGTTTGCAGATAGTACACGTATAGTACGCTGCATTACCAGCAGTAGTACAGTCTGCTTCAACTTCATCCACCAAAGTTGCATTATGGTTCAGCTTGCTGATCTTCAGAGCAGCCAATGTAACTGGGTTTGTCTGCGCTGTTGCATCCTCTTTTTTTCTGTAATAATTATTACATGCAGAACAGTAATAGTGTGCTGCAGTCCCTTCGGTAAAACAGGTTGGGGCTACACGCGATACCATGCTTCCAATAACATGATTCGTACATTCTGCATCTGGTGTCTCTTCCGGAGCGTCTGGGTCTGTTGTCTCGCCTTCGGCCGCTAAGTCAAAGTTATCCTCATAAGGAGCCCGGGCAAGTTCCTTCCCGCACTCGGTACAGGACGTAACAACCTCGTTTGTAGTTTCGTCGAGTTTTGATTCTTGTGTATGTTCTCCGGTTGCGGCAACCGTTTCCGTTTCACTATAGCCGCACTCGCAGACTTTGACTTCTACGCCTTCTTCGCCGCAGGTTGCCGGCGTGCTCTGGCTCTCATCAACGGCCAGGACATGCTCATGAACTGCTTCTTCCGCTACTGGTTCTGTCGGCGCAGTTTCCATTGCAAAAGCCGTCATATTCATGGAAAATACCATGCTGAGCGATAAAACCACGCTTGTCAAACGCTTCAATTTCCTTAAATTCATACTGTAGAAAACTCCTTTCGTATTTTGATTGTGCAGCCAGCAAACTTAAAATCTTGGATTGGATTACAGCAGTCCGTTCTCACGGAATTACACATGACTTCTGCAGATGGCGTTTCATGAATCCTGCAATAATCCACAAAAAACTTCCTGCGTCTGCTCTGTAAGCTATCCCTGGCAGGCCTCCTGTTGGATCCATCGGCTGCAGTCAGCCTACGTAGCTCCGTCGGATTGATCCTGTCGGATATATCCTCCTGAATTACGGGACACCATCAGAACATCCTACAGGACAAGCTATTTTTAATTACAGCCTCATCTCGCATCATTATGTAAAAAAGCACTACATAACGGCCTTGCGCTGCCGCATCCTGCTGAATGAAATCTCAAAACCTCCTTTCGCATATGCCGTCCATGGCACATATTTGCAGTTAAATGCTGCTGGCTACTATTCTTGCTGCTTCTGCAGCAAGCGAGTCAAAACAAATAACTCTCTTTTGATTCGCTTGCCGCAGAAACAAGGAGTTTCCTAAAATATCTTGAAACCGGCAATATTTGTCAAGGTACAATAAACTTCTTGGCTCTTTTTCGTCTAAATCATGAAAGAACCTTCGAAGTGATAAAACATTTTCAGAAATAAGCGGAAGAGCACATATGAAAGGCTCTCCACTTATTTTTTATCATATACGTTTCTCATAAATTTGTCAAGCGGTTCGTAGGAACCGCGTATCAGTTAAAATATACCATTGATTTTCTTGGGATACACACAAAGGGGGTTCCTGCCGCCCCAGACTGTATTCCCACATAGTGTTATATATTATTATCGGCATTTTCACCCAAAAAGCTTAATGGTTCTACAAAAAAGAACTGAATATTATAAATCCTGTAAAGCTGTAAGAATTTTCATTTCATCACTCTCGAACATATGGGAATATCGTTTTAATATTGTCTGCTGTGTATCGCCGGACGCTTTTTCAACAACCGGTAAGGGAACGCCTTTACGAATCAGGTTGGAAATAAACGTATGCCGGAAATCATGGCAGGTATAACTGGCAAGTTCCAACTCGCTGCATGCTTTTTTGAGAGTCGTATAGCACAGGCTGTATCCCCAGTTGAATATTTTGTCTCCTAATTGCCCGCCTTTTCGCAGATGTTCCTCTCGGATTTGGGTAAACAGGCGTTCCGGGGCGGGAGAGAGGGGGATACGCCTTTTTTTGTGATTCTTGGGTTCTTTGGTCAGTTTCATACTGCTGACATAGGATTTATCGATTTTAATCCGAATACCATATTGCTGTTCTTTTAGCAAATCTGAGTTAGCAGAAGCAGCCGCTTCTTTATGTTTGTTTTCGTAGCAAAATTCTTCAAAGTCTGCATAAGTCAGCGCAATACATTCCCCTATTCTCAATCCTGTATAATATAGAATATTAAATAGCAGACGGTATTTCGGGAAATTATTAACTCCTTTTCGCCATAATTCGTTTTCTTTAAAATGACTGTCTATTTTATCAAATTCTTCTTTACTGATTGTTCTGTAATCTTCCTTTTGCTTTGTTTTCATGTTGTCGGCGTAATCCAGGATATTTTCCTGTGTCAGTTTCTTTTTATACGCCAGGTTCAGTATTTTACGGAAGGTCGCATTGACGGAATGAAGCGTTTCCTCAGAATAACCGTGTTTACGGATATCACTGCAAAACTTATAATATACATCCTCATCAATATCTTTTAATTTGGTTGAAGCAGGAAGGAACTGGCAGATGGTCTTGAACTGCGCGCCTGTATTTTTAATGGATACGGGGCTAAAATTCTGTCCATTGGCTTTTATCAGCCATAAATCATAGGCTCCCTGCAGTGTAATATCTTTATCTCCAGTCCGGATTCTGCCTGGCTGGAGTTTTGCAAGTTCTGTCTTTGCCTCCGTAATGGTGGACAAATTATAGATCCATTTTGCCCGGTATCGGTTCCGTCCGGCTTTTACGTCATATTCTTTGAAGTTATATTTTACATCATATTTTTGAGTGTTTTCATTATAATAGATATTTTTATAGTTGGTCGTTTTTCTTTTTACTTTTCCGGCCATGGGAAAAGCCCTCCTCTTTTGTAGTCGATCCGGCGGCATTCCGTTTTGGTAATTAACAAATAAATGTTTATCTTGATAAGCGTGTTTGAAAAAGGCTTTCCGGCAGATGTATTTTGCACTTAGTACCCAAAGGGTATGGTATGGGAGATTTGTACCAAATTGGAGAGCCGCATCGGGCCACATTGGATGAATTTATGTTGATTGAACTGCTAATGTTCAATTGGATGGTGCAAATATTATACTAAGCGGGGAATGCAGATGACGGGAATGATTTTTCAAACACGTTCTAATATTTAGTTCCATTTGGAGGAAATTATACCATAAATTTACTACGAAATCTATACGAATTTTATTCTGCAAAAATGTGTAAAAAACAGTATGGAATGTTATTCTGGCAAGGATTTTTGGAAATCTAATTTGCAAAAAAGGCGGAAAGCGTATTTTATGTACTTGGTATTTTGGAGAAAAACGGTGTAGAAAATTTGATTTATTGCATTTTGTACTTGGTTTGAATTGTGTTTCTTCCTATATAATAGCGGTTGAATCGAAAGGAAGATTGCGGAGAAACAGAAAGAAAAATCGTATAAATTTGTATATTTTATTAAATTTATCCTTCTTAATCTCTGGTTTTAGTGGGAAATAAATTGAAAAAAATTTTCACAGTATGAATTTAAGGAAATTGAAGCGTTTGACAAGCGTAGTTTTATCGCTCAGCATGGTATTTTCCATGAATATGACGGCTTTTGCAATGGAAACTGCGCCGACAGAACCAGTAGCGGAAGAAGCAGTTCATGAGCATGTCCTGGCCGTTGATGAGAGCCAGAGCACGCCGGCAACCTGCGGCGAAGAAGGCGTAGAAGTCAAAGTCTGCGAGTGCGGCTATAGTGAAACGGAAACGGTTGCCGCAACCGGGGAGCATACGGAAGATTATACACTTATCGGCGATGAGGTTGTTACAAGCTGTACAGTATGCGGAAAGGAACTCTCAAGGGCTCCTTATGAAAACAATTTTGAATTGTTCGCTTCGGATGTAACCGAAGAGCAATGTAAAGAAAATGATACACATACTGTTGTCAGATTAGACCGTAAACCGGCAAGTTGTTTTGAAGAAGGTGTACTTGCCCATTACTGGTGCGAAACATGTGAAACGGAGTATATGGCAGTTGATTCAGACCATGCGCTTACAGAAGAAGAAATAGTAAGTCTGGCAATTCCCAGAAAAGATCATAACCCACGGCGTGTAGCCAAAAAATTGGAACCGACCTGTACAGAACCAGGTAATATCGAATACTTTACCTGCGACAACTGTGAAAATCTTTACAGAACTCCGGAAGATCTTGCAAAAGACTACGCAACCCCTGATCCAACCCTCCGCATTACAGAAGAGGATACTGTCTTAGAGCCACTTGGCCATACCTATGTAGATGAAGATAAAAACAGCACGTGTGTATTTACTGCTGACGAAGATTTTAATCCTCTTAACTATGTAGAAAACACAGCAAGCGGCGTAACCGCAACACGTACATGCGCAAGAGAGTGCGGCAACAGCCAGACAGGAACCGTTTCAGTCGTTAAAACAAAACCAGCGGGTTTTAGCTGTGAAGATGGCGGCGACCTCACCTATACAGCAACAGTTACCTTTACTCAGAGCGACGATATTGCATCAGGAGAAACATTCCAGGAAACACATGACTATAAAGTTACCGTTAACGGCCATTCCCGTAAACTGGTAGTTGTCTGGGATGCATTACAGCTGTCAGCAGGTAATGATGGTAATCTCGCAATTGATGCTTCTAATGTAACTGCACAACGTTCCTGTGTATACTGCGACGAAGACGTATCTTCAACAAATGTTACCATAAGCTTACCAAACGGCGCGGAATCTTATCCCCTGAGTTGTAGCGAAGAACAGAGTTTAGAGCTTACAGCAACGGCTGAATTTGCAACACCGGAAGCGTCAGATACGTCAACAGAAACCAAGACATTTACTCTGCCAAAAAAACCGCATACTCCTGTTTCTGTAGAAGCAATAGAAGTAACTTGCGATAATGATGGTACTTATGCTCATGTAAAATGCAGCGCGTGTGAATCCTTATTCTGGGATGAAATAGACGCAGCCAATCCGGATATAGAGCCACTAACAGTGGAGGATGTAACAATCCGTTCTACAGGACATACATTTTCAACTCCTGAATTTGACCCAAATGGAGTTATCGTAACGGCAAAATTTACATGTACCAAAACCGAGTGCGGCGCATGGGTTAAGAAAAATTGCTACGAAATTGCAGGAGACGATGAAGCTTTACCGCCAACAGATGTAGACTCAAAGAACTGTGGTGAAACAGTTAATTACAGCTACCCTGTAAAGGTTTGGTTTGACAGATACCACGTTGCGCCAAAAGCGGGTGGCGCCGAAAAAGAATACGCTGAAACAGTATCGGACACATCTGAAGATTATGACGGTATTTCATACAGCGGTTTTGCACCGAAACCACGTACCTTAGAACATAATTTTACAGCAAACGTTACAGGCAACGGTACTGACGTTAAAAATGGCGTAACGATTACCCTGGCATGCGGCAGAACAAGCTGTGGCAAAACAATAGAGCTTAACAGCACACAAAACAGCGGCGACAATGAAAACCCCAATTTTATAACCGGAGGAACTTTAACCGGTGCAACCGACGGCACAATAACAATAGGGGCTCTTGACGAATCGTCAGAAGACTACAAAGCAAATACGTGTACAGGGGGTGGTACGGATGTCTTCCCTGTTACTGTTACCTGTAAAACAAACGATAATACAAAAGACCAATATACAGTAAACGGTTCCTTAAAATTAACAACCGAGAAATTAGGTCACGATTATGTGGTTGACAGCATGGAAGCAGATACGACCCAAGCAACACCAACGATAACTACTCTGCATGTAAGCTGTACAAGAGCAGATGATTGCGGATTTGCCGGTGAAACATTTACCTCAGCTGACAATCCTAGTTCTTTAGATATTCAGTCTTCAACAGACACAGACTTAGGCTATGTGGCAAAAAACTGTACAACAGACGGTAACGATGTCTGGACAGTTGCAGCAACAGTTGCAGACGGCACAACAGTATCTGTAAACGACACAGAGCAGACATTAACCATTACAAAAACATCTGAACACACAGGCCATGATTTTACAGGCAGCGGAACCTGGGACTGGTCTGCATTCGGCGACGCCGATACTGTAAACGGCAATGATTACATCATTCCCAAAGTGCCGGAAGGCAAGGTATATTACAGTATAGAATGTTCTAATCCAAATTGCGGCGGTGCAGAAGACACCGACAAAAATTCAGAAGTTGACGGACCAGAATATGTCACTGTAACAAAAGGCGACACTACATCTGTCAGAGTTCAGAAAAAACCTGCAGAGGTAACATCTACTATACCGGATGGCGCTAATTGCGGAAATGAAGACGGCTTTGAGAAAACATATACCGCCACCGTAAGCGGTGTTACTCCTGACGATACAAAGAAACAGAAAATCACAGGCCACAGCTGGGGCGAAATCGAATGGGATGCAGAATGGGATACAAGCAGTACTGACATGAAAGATTCCGATATCACCCTTGCAGACGGAACAAAATTCCAGATCCCTGTACGCACCATTGGTGCTTCACGCGCATGTGAAGTCTGCCCTGCAAGCGAAACATTTGACACAACTAGCAGCAATCCGAACGGATCTGTTGTAATTACAGAAAGAACAGAAAAAAATACATGTACTAAAACAGGTTCTACCATTTATCTTGCAAAAGTAGTCCTGGCTCCGGAAACAGAAGAAGGCGCTTCCGTTGAAGTCGTATGCGGAACTCCGCATGTAGAAATCTATAAAGCGACGGGCCATGCTTTTGACATTACCTGGGCATGGCAAGGCCTGACTGCGGAAAGCGAACAACCTGTTCCTGTTACGCCTCAAAACGAAAAAGATATTATTGAATACGTATCGGCAACCGCCACAAAAACGTGTGCAAACGAGTGCGGCGTTACGATCCAGCCGGAAGGCACAGTTACCGTAACGGCCAGCGATAATGTAGCAGACGGTATCAGCTGTACAACTCCGGATGTATTTATTTATACCGCATCCGCAAGCTTTAAAGACGTACCTACTGATGTATACACAGATACCCAGAAGGTAGTGCATATTGCAAAAGGCCATAACTACACATGGACTGTTAACAAAGCTTCCTGGACATATGACGAAGAAGACCTGAAACCAGGGACATTTGAAAACCTGACCATCGAAGGCGTTTGTAAAAACAACGAAAATCATAAGGTTACAGTATCCGGCGCATCATTAAATGTCACTTCTGAAGATGATATCAACTATAAAGCTGCAACATGTATGGCCGGAAAAACATTAGAAGTAACAGGTACATTTACCGGACAAGGCGGCGACGGCAAAGACTATACCGGTACGGCAACCTACACAGCTCCTTCCGGTGAGCCGGATTTAGAAAACGGACACGACTATTCCACAGCTGTGATTGACTGGGACGCGCTTGATCTGGATACATTAGAGCCTGTCAAAACAGAAGGTGAAGGAGAGAACGCCGTATACGTATACGACTTAACGGCAACCTGCGCATGCGGACTGAACGCAGCGGCAGAACATACAAAAACAGTAGACGTAAAAGCAACTGCTCTTGTCAGTGAAGTAAATCAGTTAAAAGAAAAAGGCTGCAAGGCAGAATATACTGTAAATTATACGTTAGCCCTGAAAGAAGCAGATCCGGACTTAACGCTTGACAGCACATACGCATATACACACGCTGCCAAAGACCATAAAATGAAGCGTCATTCGGCAGTGGAAGCTACTTGCGTAATTCCCGGCCATGAAACTTATTTTGAATGTGAGGTATGCCGCAACACATATACCAGTATGATGGCAGACACTCCATATGAATATGTGGAGGACGCGCCGCTCGGCCACATTTATGGCAGTCCAAAATTCTATTGGAATGAAGAAGGCAAAACGGCAAGCGCAAAATTCACATGTGTTCGCAGTGGATGCAGCGAAACAGACGCAGGCCATGAAAGAGTGTTTGCAGCTACGGTCTTAAGCAACCAGGTCTATGTAGAAGATAAACCCGGATGCCCTGGACAGCCAAATCCTGCAAACGGAAAAGGATACATGATGATCCGTATTACACTTGCAGGAGAAAATGAGGAAATCCCCGCAGGATTCAGCAAAAAACAGTATGACGGCGATTTACCTGTTGTCCTTTTGCCTGTAAACCATGATTACGAAAACGGCACATGCACCCTGTGCGGCTCAAAATCGGCAGATGTCGTAACGGTTATATTTAAAGATGGAAACAGCGAGTATGTTAAAAACCTGTATGACAAAACAAAAATGGACGGCGTCACAATCAATATCCCGGTTGGCCCGGTTCGTTCCGGTTATAACTTTATGGGCTGGAGTATTGACGGCACAACCGTACCGAAAAATATTGCAGACGAAATCCGTGCCAAAATACTTGCAGGCAACGACGTTACAGTAACTCCGATTTATGAGAAAACCGACAACCCCGGAACCGTAACGGTACAGTACAGGAAGGGAACTAAAAAAGCAGACGGGACATACGATCTTGCTGCATTTGGCGAAGCAGATGCATCTGTTACAGGCAAAATCGGAACCTATGCCAATATAACGCTGAAAGACATTACCGATACCAGCGTGAAGTTCTCCCACTGGGCAGATGAAACCGGCGCCGTATTAAGCACAGAAGAGACATACCGTATATTTATCCAGACAACCAGCGTGACTATCCAGGCAGTATATGTTACCAAGGACAGTGAAACCGAACAGGCGGCTCCGACCGTTGTTATTTCCAATATGTACAACACGCCGGGAACAACGTCCAATACGATTTCCTTTGTTGCTTCCATGAATATTCCGGAAGGATATACGGGAGTGGAGTCCGGTATGATTTATACCACAAACTCTGCTTGCGGAAACGATACGTCAAAAATGGCAATCGATAATGTAAATGCAGCTGACGATAAAATCCGCAAAATGGTCTTTGAAACCACCGATTACGTTACCAATATTTTAACCGTAAACGTTGGAACAAATACCGCTAATTTTGACAAACCCGTATTTGCAAGGGCATACGTCATCTGCACTAAAACTGGCGCGCCAGCCGAAAGAATCGTTGTATATTCAACTATCAAGTCTGTCACCTTTAACCAGTTGTCAGCAAAATCAAAATAATTTTCGTTCTTTGGAAAGGGGGTGCATATTCATGAACCACTATGAAACGCCTGATATGAAAATTGTTTATTTTGAAGCAGAAGATGTGCTAACGACCAGTGTCCCCGGCAACGCAACGGATCCGGATGAACTACCTTTTGACTAAAAACAATCTAATTACAGCCCCCATTTACATGGGGGCTGTTTTTTTATGGATCCTTCTGCTGCTACACCGTCTTTAACCATAGAAATCCACATGGCCGCCTACCCATGTTTCTTCCTTTGTCTTTACATAATCGCTCATTCCCATGGAAAGCGTGCTGTTGATTTTCTGAATTAACTCTTCGATAGAAGACGCCGTAACCGTAACGGTATCGCCTTCTTCTATGCCGCTTAGGCGTTCGGCATCCTCTTCTCTCTTCGCTTTCCGGTTCTCTGCCCGCTTTTCTTTTGCCGCTTTTTGGGCTTCCTTTTTCTCTTCGGCCCTTCTGGCCGCATTTTTTTCGATCCGCGCTTTTTGGGCTGCCAGGGATTTGTCAATTACGGCAAAGAAAGAGGCGTTCCCGCCGTCGTTTACCTGCATCCCATAAGTCTTCACCGCCGACGCGTTCGCGCCCAAGCTGTCTTTCAGCTGGGAAAGCTGCCCCTGCGCCCCGCTTATAATTGCCTCGTATTTTTTACGGTAAGCTTCGTCCTCCGCCATGCGTTCTATTTTTTCGGTGTCAATTAATACCACCATGCGGTTGGCATTGGCGTATTTGCCTGCATTTGCCTGCGCTTCAGCCTTTTTGTCCTCACTGACCAGAATAAAATCCATATGGGAGTATTTTCTGCGCAGCTGGTCGTAATATTTCTTGGCTTTTTCGCTTAATTCCGGGGAACCGATGGTGGCTCCTGACGTTACTTTGGTCTTTCTGTCCGATCGCTCCGCCGCCTTTGCAGCGTTCGCATTTCCTGAATATGCGGCATAACTTGCCGCTTCTGCCTGTGTTACCTGGTTCATGTGCCATTCCTCCTTGATCTGGTATCTGTAATTCCGTTTACGTTACTTTTGCTGCTATTTTATGTATCGGCTTTTCCATGGAAATTGTTTACATTTTAAACCACGCCAAAAAAGCAGCCTGCCAACGCGCAGGCTGCCTGTATAATTCGTTCTGTTTTTGGCCGGTTTACGGTCAGTTTATGGATTCTTTGATTTTATGGTAAATTCCTTCCGCGTCCAGGCCGTATTTATGTAACAGCTCAAGCGCCGGGCCGGATTCTCCGAACACGTCATAAATACCTATCCTGGTCACCTTAGTCGGGCATGTCTCGCTTAACGCCTCGCAGACTGCCGCCCCAAGGCCTCCAATGACAGAGTGCTCTTCTACCGTAAATACGCGTCCCGTTTTGGCTGCGGAGGAAGCGACCAGTTCCGTATCCAGAGGCTTAATAGTATGGACATTGACAACCTCTGCTTCTATGCCCTCTTCCGCCAGACGGTCTGCCGCGTCAAGCGCTTCCACAACGCAAAGCCCTGTTGCAAATATACTCAGATCACTGCCTTCCCGCAAAACGGCGGCCTTACCCAGTTCAAATTTATAGTCCGGCCTGTCGTTTAGAACCGGGACTGCCAGCCTGCCCAAACGCAGGTAAACCGGGCCGTCATATTCGTACGCGGCCCTTACCGCGGCTTCCGCTTCAATGGAGTCGCAGGGATTGATAATCAGCATTCCCGGTATCAGGCGCATCAGGGCAATATCTTCGTTGCACTGATGCGTTGCTCCGTCTTCCCCGACGGAAATCCCTGCATGGGTTGCTCCGATTTTCACGTTCATATGGGGATAACCGATGGAATTGCGCACCTGCTCAAACGCACGCCCCGCCACAAACATAGCGAATGTACTCATAAACGGGATTTTGCCGCATGCAGCCAGCCCCGCGGCAATACCGGCCATATTCGCTTCTGCAATACCGCAGTTGATATGGCGTTCGGGAAACGCCTTCATAAAATCTCCTGTCCTTGTGGCCGCCGCAAGATCCGCATCCAATACGACAATTCTTTCATCCGCCCTGCCAAGTTCCACCAAACCCTTGCCGTAACCGTCCCTGGTTGCAACCCTGGGCAAATCCTTTCTGTTTTGGATTACTGACATAATGCTTCACCTGCTTTCTCCAAATCTTTCATTGCAATTTCAAATTCCGCATCACCCGGCGCTTTGCCATGCCAGCTTACTTCGTCTTCCATAAAAGAAACGCCCTTTCCTTTGACGGTACGCGCAATAATTAACGTCGGCTTTCCTTTAACGGATTTTGCTTCTGCAAATGCTGCCGCAATTTCTTCAAAATTGTGGCCGTCAATCTGGATTGTATGGAAATGAAATGCCTCAAACTTCTTGTCCAGCGGATACGGGG
>OFGA01001230.1_pt1 | contig 18200 bp, 14 predicted proteins | sample 1521471 | NCBI WGS metagenome assembly OFGA01 (sample SAMEA3504086, study PRJEB24116) | mouse gut metagenome | biome: mouse gut; feature: mouse-associated habitat; material: faeces | place: Denmark | collected 2011
ATCTTGCCAGCAGAATCGTAAATGAACTGTGGCCTGGAGTTTAAATTATTGTTTAGTGTATCATCTACATCATTTCTGGTATCATATCTTAAAAACATAAAATATGGAGGTTTTGCCATGAAAGAACAAATTATCTGCGAGATCCTGCACCACCTGCCATCCTTCCTGCCTGGGCAGCTCTCAGAGGTCAAAGAAGCGGTCAGGATAGTATTGTGTAAGTATGAGCTTACCCAGAAGGAAACTGCCCTGCAGGCAGTCAATAATACCAGCCTGCATTATATGCAGATGTATTTAGAGTCCTGTGAGCAGGCTGGGAAATCTAAAAATACTGTAGAGCTTTATAAATTCCACCTGTCACGTTTCCTGTCATATACAAACAAGGATGTTGCAAATATCAGTGATGATGATATCTATACATATCTATATAATTACAGGCACAGGAGGCCTGTGAGCAATTCATATTTAAACCACCTGCGCCTTATACTGAACGTATTTTTTAAATGGCTGATCAAAAAACGGCTCCGGGCATCCAACCCGGTAGATGCCATAGACCCAATAAAGTCACAGAAAAAAGTCAAAAAGCCATTGTCTGCAAAGGAAGTGGAGATGGTCAGGTCTTCCTGTGGGTGTGAACGTGACCTGGCAATAATAGAGTGCCTTTACAGCACGGCAGTCAGGGCATCAGAACTCCTGCAGCTGAACCGCTCCGACATATCCTTTTCCCGTGATGATATCACCGTGCTTGGGAAAGGCAATAAGGAGCGCATAACATACCTTAATGCACGCGCAAACATCCATCTGAAAAACTACCTGGAATCACGTACAGACGACAACCCGGCTTTGTTTGTAAGCAGCAAATCACCTTACAGCCGCCTTACCCGGTGTGGGCTTGAAAATATTTTGAAGCGGATAGGTTTCTCGGCACAGGTGGAAAAAGTCCACCCGCACAGGTTCAGGCGGACAAGTGCAACAGACCTGCTCAACGCCGGGATGCCCATTGAGCAGGTGCAGGAACTATTAGGGCATAAGAGTATTGAGACGACCCGTATATACTGCACTGTCAGCCAGGAAGCGGTTAAACACAACCATAAAAGGCTCATGAATTTTTAGCCTGATATATAAGTTAGACAGTATTTAGAAGCCTGCCGTCTGGGAGGCTTATCCGCTATGCGCTTCTGTTTCCTTGTTATGTACTGACCCATAATCAATCCTTATTGCATCTAATTCCCCCTGTGATGTGCAGGCAGTAATCCGTTCCTCAAGTGACTGCTGGTAAGATACTAATGGGTATACATATTCCTTGGTCTCAAGGATCAGCCGTATAAGCTCTTGTTCTGTCCATTCCTCGCACGGTTTCCCAGTCTCGTTCCATGTAAGCTTTGCATTTGGGTTTACAGCCTTTTCTATCTGGTATGCCAGGTACTGGCGCATCATCAATGTCTGTTTTTCATCTGTAACGGAATAGACACCTTCTGTGCCATTGTGTGCCGTTGATGCCAACGGGTGCTGCCCAAGGTATGACCCCAGCAAGCTTTTTGAAAGGTTTACCTTATCTATTTTCGCCTGCCCCAACATGGCTGCCAGTTCTTCTTCTGTCGGCACATAAGGTTCAGGGTCAGGTTCAGGTTCCGGGATGGCAGGGGGGACATAAATACTCCCGTCATCTGACAGTTCAATTAGCATATGGTCTTCATCATATGTCCTATAAATTGTTGTGAACTGGGTATAATCGCCCTGCACAAACCCGTTATTTTCGTTTAAAAGTTCAAATCCTTTTGTCAATGACCCGTTAGGTGGGAAAACGCCAATGAATCTGATAGACACTACAGGCCCATTGACATATACTTCCCCATCATATACATTTTTGCTACCTAAAAAGCGTATTTTTTCCATGTTAGCTCCTTTCTATAAATAGAAAAAAGGAAGAAAATATCTTCCTTTTTATAAAAGTGTTTATAATTTATTCGGTTTATTGATAATAACAGTAAGTAAGTTAAACAATAATTTAAACTCCAGGCCACAGTTCATTTACGATTCTGCTGGCAAGATTACAGGGTATAAAACTAAAGGCGGTGCTGATACAGTATTCCCTTTTAAGTCAGCAACTATTACCAATATATATACTACCCAAGGAGAGGGAGGTACAATAAATGTAACCAACATTGCCAAAGACTATAGAAACTTATCAGTGAATAATTTTATTATTGAGCCAATATATGGGTACTCTGTTAATGGAGGATATTGGACTGGCAAATCAAATTATTGGAGTTCAGCTTTTTCTAAATCATATGATAACCAAACAGGCATCTTTACTTACAGGGGATTGTATACAGCACAAACAGTAGATAATGCCGGAGGCTTGATTTGTAATATATTCCTTATAGAATAATAATCAAAATGTCATGCCTAAGTGTCTATCAATACTTGGAAAAATATATTATTACCATGGTATGGCCAAGAAGATAAATATTATAGCACATGTACCACTTCATTTCTTGACCAACAGCAAATTATACCACTTGACAAGAAGTATATGTTTTTCATAATTCTTTAAGGGACTATTTTAATATCAAATACTGCCTTATTTTTGAAGCAGCCTACCCAAAAGCCAACTGAACATTCGCCAGAGGGAATTGTGTATTCGGTACCTTTTGCAATACTTGCAGGTTGATTTGTGCTTGTTATACGTTTTATAATTCTATTGCCAGTCCCATCATTCATCCCTAATTCGATAAAGCTTTCATGCTGTGTTTGCCCACCGTCTACAGGTGTCAGTGAGACTTCATTTACAACAATTTTAGTGAAACCATTTACAACAGCAGTAGTGCTAGTAGTTTTAAATGACAAATCTGCCCCAAGCAAGTTTCCTTTTAGTACAACAAAATTGTTACCACTACCCAATAATTTTTTTGACGCTGAATCAGCACCATTCTGGATGTAATACTTTGTATTAGCACCGCTCCCTTCCGTGAGGAACTTTACATTGTTGGGCAGCTTGGAGTTTAAATTATTGTTTAACTGACTAACCACCTAAAATTGATAATATCCCAAAATTAACATCATAAAAATAAGGAATAGAAAAACACATCTTCTACTCCCCATTTTTACGACGCCATATCATATTTCTGCTACATACTACTATAAACCCCTAAAGCTTCGTCTAAGCCCAAACCAGGCCTTTATATAAAGCCATTAAGTAGCCTTACCTCTATTGCCTTTTGCTCGCTTACATGGCTTTGGACCCATTATTTTCCTTCTCAATCCTTATGCCCGGAGACGCAATTAATCCTTCCTATCCGAAAATTCTTTCTTCCAATAGATTTTTTCCTGTCTTTCGCCATATATTGCTCTCTGGCCATAAGATATTAGAGTATAGAAACAGAAAACAATAGCCTTGCCCGATCTGCACCAATTATTTCTTAACACCAATTTAAAACCAGCCAAACCATATTATACAATATAAATCAGTATATTATAGTAAACCCAAATAAATAAGGAAAGTGCTGGGATCTTACCTTCCCAACACTTTCCTTATTCTTCATGTTATTTTGCGTAATCAATTACTCTGGATTCTCTGATTACATTCACTTTTATCTGTCCGGGATATTCCAGTTCAGCTTCGATCTGCCTGGAAATATCTCTTGCTAAAAGTACCATGTCGGAATCAGTAATCTGATCCGGAACTACCATTACACGAATCTCTCTACCTGCCTGAATTGCAAAAGACTTATCTACACCTTTAAAATTGTTTGTGATATCCTCTAACTGTTTTAATCTGCTTGTATAGGTTTCAAGCGTTTCCCTTCTTGCCCCCGGCCTTGCAGCGGATATTGTATCAGAAGCCTGTACAATACATGCAATCAATGTCTGAGGCTCCACATCACCGTGGTGGGATTCCACCGCGTTGATCACAATTGGTGATTCCTTGTACTTTCTGCACAGTTCAACGCCCAATTGTATATGTGACCCTTCCATCTCATGATCCACCGCTTTTCCGATATCATGCAGAAGCCCCGCTCTCTTGGCCATCCTTACGTCAAGGCCAAGTTCTGAAGCCAGAAGCCCTGAAAGCTGGGCAACTTCGATAGAATGCTTTAACGCATTCTGCCCGTAGCTGGTTCTGAACTTCATCTTACCCAATAATCTCACAAGTTCAGGGTGTATGCCATGCACCCCTACCTCCAGAGTTGCTGCCTCACCTTCCTCTTTAATCATGATCTCGACTTCTTTTTGCGCTTTCTCAACCATTTCTTCAATCCTGGCCGGGTGAATACGCCCGTCCACAATCAGCTTTTCAAGCGCAATCCTTGCCACTTCCCTGCGAATGGGGTCAAATCCGGATAAAATAACAGCTTCCGGCGTATCATCAATAATCAGGTCAACACCTGTAAGCGTTTCCAGGGTCCTGATGTTACGTCCTTCCCTGCCAATAATCCTTCCCTTCATTTCGTCGTTGGGAAGCTGGACAACTGAAATCGTAGTCTCAGCCACATGGTCAGCAGCACATTTCTGTATTGCAGTAACCACATATTCCTTTGCCTTCTTGTCCGCTTCTTCTTTGGCGCGACTCTCCATTTCCTTGATCATCACAGCCGTTTCATGTTTCACTTCATCTTCAACAATTTTTAATAAATACTCTTTTGCCTGTTCGGAGGTTAAACCAGAGATTCGTTCCAGTTCCTGCAATCTTTGTTCATTCAGCTTGGAAACCTCAACCCGGAGCTTTGCCAGTTCATCTTCCCTGGCAGCCAGGTTTGCTTCCTTCTTCTCAATCGCATCTGACTTCTTATCGATGTTCTCTTCCTTCTGCTGAACCCTGCGCTCATAGCGCTGCGCTTCTGCACGACGTTCCTTGATTTCCTTGTCCAGCTCGTTTTTGGTACGGATGGACTCTTCCTTTACTTCCAGCAAGGACTCGCGCTTTTTCGTCTCGGCAGTTTTCAGGGCTTCATCAATAATCTCACGCGCCTTTTCCTCTGCGTTGCCTATTTTAGCTTCCGATACTTTTTTGTAATAATTGGTAGCCAAAATCCACGCAACAGGAGCCGACACAATCAGAGTGACGAAGATTGCTATCAAAACTTGCGGCATTTACAGGAGCACCTCCTTATTAAATTTTCATTGTACTGATCTATATAGAATGTATGTACAAACCTTGACACAACGGGATGTCAATTTATTGTAATATAAACATTCTAAAAGCAATTTACAATACTTAAATTTTAAACGCAAAAGGAGTTTATGTCAAGTGAAAGTGCACTTCTTATGTTATCAATTGAAAACCCTTTTCTATATAAAAATGACATGATCTTCTGTTTTTCCTGTAAAGTAGCGGTTTCCGGAGAAAAATGTTTTTTATTTATCCATCGCACAATTTGTTCTTTTTCCAGCTCCTGCCTGCCATCACCCACAATTTTATCCCAGCTTTCCCGGATTACATGCTCTGGAATGCCCTTTCTCTGTAAATCCATGAAAATCCGCATCTGGCTTTTGGTTTCTTTATTGTATTCAATAAAATCCGCCGCATAGCGGCAATCATCCACATATCCAAAGGAGGCCGCATAGTCTACCGCTTCTTGGGCAATCTGCTCCGGATAGCCTCCCGTTTCAAGCTTTCCCTTTAATTGGGCAGAAGTATAGGAACGGTTCTTCAATAGATTCAGCGCTCTTTTTTTTGCCCTTTTGGGCAGAAGCTCTTCCATGATTTCACGGTAAGCTTCCTGCCCAAGCTCCTGCCCTTGCTCTATCCCATAAACCCGCAGTTCTCCCTTATACAGTACAAAGGCCGGCCCCTCCTGTGTTTTTATCATTATCCTGGACCTGGCCAATTCTGTCAGTTCTGTTACTGTCATCTGTTTTTTGCCCTCCGGCGGCATCCTTTGCCGCAATGACTGCCATTGTCTTATTTACTTTTCTTTTCCGCCTTGGGTTCCTTTTCTTTTCCATCCTTTTCCCTGGCTGCTTTTTCCGGTGCTTCCTTGCCATCAGCGGCATCAGGTGCCCCTTCGCCCTCCTCCAGGCCGAAATGGACCCGGACCTTATGGTCTATCTCCTTTAAAATTTCCGGGTTATCCTTTAAGTACTGCTTGGTATTTTCACGCCCCTGGCCAATCTTGGAACTCCCATAAGCATACCAGGCACCGCTCTTATTTACGATATTTACGCTGGCAGCTAAATCCAGCACATCCCCTACCGCTGAAATGCCTTCACCGAAAATAATGTCAAACTCCGCTTCTTTAAAGGGCGGCGCAATTTTGTTCTTAACCACCTTGACCCTGGTCCTGTTGCCGATCGTTTCCCCACTTTGTTTCAGGGACTCAATTCTTCTTACATCCAGCCGGACAGAAGAATAGAATTTCAGGGCACGCCCCCCTGTGGTAGTTTCAGGGCTGCCGAACATTACCCCCACTTTCTCACGGAGCTGGTTGATAAATATTACTGTACAGTTGGATTTGCTGATTACTGCCGTCAGCTTCCGCAAAGCCTGGGACATCAGCCTCGCCTGCAGCCCCACATGGGAATCTCCCATATCACCGTCAATCTCTGCCTTGGGGACCAGTGCCGCAACCGAGTCCACCACCACGATATCAATAGCGCCGGAACGGACCATAGTTTCTGTAATTTCCAGGGCCTGCTCCCCATTGTCCGGCTGGGAAATATAAAGATTATCCACATCTACGCCAATGTTCTTGGCATAGACAGGGTCAAGGGCATGTTCTGCATCTATAAAGCCTGCAATGCCGCCTCTCTTTTGCACTTCCGCAATCATATGTAAAGTCACTGTAGTCTTACCGCTGGACTCCGGCCCATATATTTCAACAATTCTGCCCTTGGGGATCCCGCCCAGCCCCAGGGCAATGTCAAGGCTCAGGGAACCTGTGGGAATCGTCTCTACATTCATCTGCGCGGAGGGATCCCCAAGCTTCATCACCGCACCTTTGCCAAACTGCTTTTCAATCTGCCCAAGGGCCGCTTCCAAGGCCTTTAATTTATCGTCTTTGTCTTTTTCCTTTTCCATAAATGAATGTCTCCTTTTCCTTCGATGATACTTAATCTGTGTAGACCAGCATTTGTCAGGAACATTTGTTCTTAACCACTATAAAACAAATGTTCTCTTTTGTCAATAAGATTTTCTGCCTCGCTTCCAAACCTTATGGCAAACAGCAAATTTATCTGTCATTTACTATCATTATACTTCATTATAAGTCCAATAAAACTCCCTCAAAGGCATTTTCCTCCCATCTTTTTAATTTTTGCTTTGGATGTTTGGCTGAAAACGCCGGATATGCAAAGCAGATTACACCAGAAAGCCGGAATAAGATGAACCTTATCCTGCAACAGCCCACTGGGCAGGGGCTGTCCCTGGTGATTTTGAAACAGCTCCTTATTTTAACACTGTAACACACGCCCTTATTTTTGGCAATACAGAAATCCTGTTTTAAAAGGCCTGCTTAAAAGGCATTGGCCTGTTTGCCCACAACCAGACCAATGCCCCTCCTTCTTTTATCATCTGCTGCCCTCTTGCCAGCCCTTATCTGCCCTTAATGGTTCTTCCCTCTTACACCAGCGCAACCGTCTCCCTTGCAATAGCCAGTTCTTCATTGGTGGGGACCACCAACACTTTCGTAGTGCTTTCCGGGGTGGAAATTTCCGTCTCTTCCCCCCTCTTTGCATTGGCTTCTTCGTCGATAGTAATGCCAAGATAACCAAGATATTCCCCGATCATTGTCCTGATCAGAGGATTGTTTTCACCGATTCCCGCGGTAAAGCAGATAACGTCCACCCCGTTCATTGCCGCCGTATAAGCGCCAATATATTTAGCCACACGGTAAGCAAAGGCTTTCATTGCCCTGATGGCAAAAGCATCCCCCGCCCTGTAAGCTTTCTCCAAATCCCTGAAATCAGAGGAAAAACCGCCTGATAAGCCAAACACGCCTGATTCTTTATTTAACACATTGAGGATTTCCTTGACGGTTTTATTTTCCTTATTACATAAAAACTCTATAATGGCAGGGTCCAGATCCCCGGAGCGGGTTCCCATGATCAGCCCTTCCAGGGGGGTAAGCCCCATGGAGGTATCCACACATTTGCCCCCCTTTACCGCAGAAACGCTTGCCCCGTTGCCAAGGTGGCAGACAATGGCCTTTAAGCCCTCATACTCTTTCCCAAGCATCTCCGCCGCCCGGTGGGATACATAGGAATGGCTGGTACCGTGAAAACCATATCTCCTGACTTTATAATCTTCATAATAATGATAGGGAAGCCCGTAAAGATAAGCCTCCTCCGGCATGGTCTGATGGAAAGCCGTATCAAAAACAGCTACCATAGGGGTATCCGGCATCAGCTCCCGGCATGCCCTGATACCAATAAGGTTGGCGGGATTATGCAAAGGCGCAAGATCGTTGCACTCTTCGATGGCCTTAAGCACATCCTCGGTGATCACAGTGGATGTGGCAAAATTTTCGCCCCCGTGAACAATCCTGTGGCCTACTGCGCCGATTTCCGCAAGGCTTTTTACCACCCCGCCCTCCTGGCCAGTAAGGGCGTCCAGTACCAGCCTGATTGCCTGGGTATGGTCTGGCATGGGGGTGACCGTCTCCCTCTTCTCCCCCCCTGCAGGGGTATAGGACATCTGGCTCCCATCAATGCCGATCCTCTCGCACAGCCCCTTCGCGATCACTTCCTCGGAAACAGAATTGATCAGCTGGAACTTCAAAGAAGAGCTTCCGCAGTTTATTACAAGAACATTCATTTCTTTCATGCTTTTAACCTCTTTTCCCACTTTTAATACGCAAGCTGCGCCTGCACTGCCGTAAGGGCTACAACGCCTACAATATCCTGCCAGGAACAGCCCCTGGACAGATCGTTAACAGGCCGGGCAATGCCCTGGAGCATGGGGCCGTAGGCCTCCGCTTTCCCTAACCTCTGTACCAGCTTGTACCCGATGTTGCCGCAGTCCAGGTTGGGGAAGATCAAAACGTTGGCCTTGCCCGCCACCTCGCTGCCCGGCGCTTTGGATTTGGCCACATGGGGCACCAGCGCGGCATCCAGCTGCAATTCCCCATCCACGGTAAGATGGGGATATTTTTCATGGGCAATTTTCGTAGCTTCCACCACCTTATCTACCAGCTCATGCTTGGCGCTGCCCCTGGTGGAATGGGAAAGCATTGCGATAATGGGTTTTTTCCCCACCAGGCTCTTAAAGCTCTTGGCAGAAGAGTCGGCGATAGCTGCTAATTCTTCCGCTGTGGGATCCTGGTTCAGCCCGCAGTCTGCAAACAGGAATGTGCCGTTTTCACCGAATTCACAGTCCGGCACACACATAAGGAAGAACCCTGACACCAGCTTGACCCCTGGCGCTGTCTTTAAAATCTGAAGGGCAGGGCGCAGGGTGTCCGCCGTGGCATGGCAAGCTCCCGCCACCATGCCGTCCGCATCGTTGGCCTTTACCATAATAACGCCGAAAGTCAGATAATCGCCCAGAAGGATCTCCCTTGCCTTCTCCGGCGTCATGCCTTTGTTTTTCCGCGTTTCATACAGCAGGTTCACATAAGCATCCAGTTTGTCACTGGTTTCCGGATTGATGATCTTCACCCCGTCCAGTTCAATCTCCAGCCAGGTAGCGCCATCCATGATTTTTTCCTCATTGCCAATCATGATAATGTCCGCAATGCCTTCCTTCACAATCTGGGAAGCGGCAATCAGCGTCCTTTTGTCTGTGGTTTCCGGCAGGACAATTGTTTTCCTGTCCATTCTTGCTTTGTCTTTAATCACATCAATATAAGACATAACCCATTATTCTCCTTTCCATCCGCGCTGCAAAACATTTCTGTAACCTCTGCCCCTGAACATCATTTTCTGCGCGTTTTGCCCCTATGCTTCTTCATCATACAACATAAGAGCTTACATTTTATACAAATTTTATACAAAAATTATATCTTAAACCAATAATCCGAACAAGTAGAAACTAACAAAAAATTGTGTAAATTTCAATACAAATTTGCCTTTTTATCCTTTTTATGATACATTTTGGTTAATAGCACGCAAGGAAGGAGCCATCCCATGAAAACAGCCGCCATTATTGCAGAATATAATCCTTTCCACAACGGCCACCGGTATCAGATAGAACAAACCCGCCGCCAGACGGGGGCCGACTATATCCTGGCCGTTATCAGCGGCGACTTTGTCCAGCGGGGCGCCCCCGCTTTCGCCCCTAAACATCTCCGGGCAAAGCTGGCCCTTTTAGGCGGTGCGGACGCAGTGATTGAGCTTCCCGCCCTTTACGCCACAGCCAGCGCGGAATTTTTCGCCCAGGGCGCGGTGGCCCTGCTTGGCCAGCTAAACGCCATAGACATTTTATCCTTTGGGAGTGAGTTGGGGGATCTGTCCCTTATCACAGAGCTTGCCCGGTTTCTTACAGATAACCACAGTAAGCTTTCTCTTTTTACCAATCATTTTCTCAAAGAAGGCCTCTCTTTCCCTGCTGCCAGGGAACAGGCTCTCCGGAAACTGCTCTCCGGCCCTCCCTGCGGGGCCGGTTCTTTTCCCTTAAGCATGGATTTGGCCTGTGGGCTGTTTTCTTCCCCCAACAACATCCTTGCCCTGGAGTACTGCAAGGCCCTGTATGCATCCAAAAGCCCCATCCGTCCCTTTACCATCCAAAGACAAGGGGCAGGCTACCATGATGCCGCCTTAGGGGATTCCGGCTCCCTGATAGCCTCCGCTTCTGCCATCCGAAAGGCACTCTCCCACAGCCCTGCTTCCATTGAAGCATATGTGCCCAGGGAAATCTACCGGTCCCTTTCAGAAACGGGATTGCTCACAGCGCCTTTAACAGAAGACGATTTTTCCGCCCTTCTCTATTACAAACTGTTAATGGAGCAGGAGCAGGGATTTGCAAGTTACCTTGACTGCACAGGCAGCCTTTCCGATAAAATCCGCAAAAACCTTCCCTTTTTTGACAGCTTTACCGGATTTTGCACCCGGCTGAAATCCAAAGACCTGACCTACACCCGGATCAGCCGGATATTCATACACATATTGCTGAACCTGAAAACCCCCGGCTGTTTTCTCCCTGCCCTGCCAGACCGCCGCCTGCCTGCCCCCTACGCAAGGCTGCTGGGCTTCCGGGAAAGCGCCTCCCCCCTTCTGGCCAGAATAAAGAAAAACAGCAATATTCCCCTGATCGCCAAACTTGCCAGCGCAAAGCGCCTTCTGGACAGTGAAGCATACCACCTGTTAAATTCTGACATCCGCTGCTCTATGCTTTACAACCAGACAGCCTCCCGCCGCTTTGGAAAGGCCTGGTTAAATGAATTTCAGCAGCCGCCCATTATTCTCCCGTAAACCAGCCTTGAAGGGAAAGCCCCCCGCGCCCCAAAGGCTCAGGCTTCCTCCCACAGCTTCTGTATAAATTCCCTTGCCTGTACCGCATTCTCCGGAATGGTATCCTCCAGCGTTGCCTGGATATAGGGTTTCCTTTCCTTGATAAACCTGATCACAGGCGTATAATCCATTTCCCCCAGCCCTGCTGCCATGGAAACCAGCCCCTCTTCCTTTGCCACGAAATCCTTGATGTGGACGATAGCCACATCCTTTCCCAGCAGGTCAATGGCTTCCTCAAAAATTTCTTTCTGGTTCCTGTAATTACTGATGTGCAGCAGGTTCACCGGGTCCAAAATGATCTGGAGATTTGGGGAATCAATGGCATCCAGGACTCTCCTGGCTCTCTTTGGGGTGCTCACTATATGGGTAAACACTGGCTCTATGGCCAAAATCACTCCCATTTTTTCCGCGTATGCCACTACCGGGCGGACCCTCTCAATAAAAAGCGCCAGGGCTTCCTCACTGTGGCAGGCAGGCTCAAAAGCATAAGCTTCATTGGGCGCACCTGTCTCTGTCCCCACTACGCCGCAGCCTAACAGGGACGCAAAGCGGATATGGGTTTTGTATGTTTCCACAATCTCTTTTAACTGCCCCGGGTTGGGATTGGCCAGGTTAAAATAACACCCCAGCACTGCCACATCCATCCCTTCCCTTTGGAAGCACCTCTTCAGATACATGGCATAGCCTGGCGTAAGCGCCTCCGGGGCTGAAAGCGCCGGGTTGGGCATCACCTTAGAGAGTGCCATATGTACACAGGAAAAGCCCTGGTTTTTCACCTCCCTGATCCTCTCCTCAAAGGGAAGTACCTTTGCGTCATGAAAACGTAATCCTATCTGCATCATTATGCTCCTTTCTGGTTTTTCATCCTGAAACTTTTGTTACGAAAAAGGCAAGCCTGCCAGCCTGCCCTTTTATAAACATCCACTCTTAAACAAAACAGGCCCTAACACGCCCAAAGGGAGCCTTTCCCCGGCGTCTTTTTTCTGTGAATTGCAGGGCGCCTTTCCCTGCCTGGTGATGATTGGATAAAAACATTTACATAACATATTTTACAATTTCCCCTATGATAATGTCAATCATTCAGCCGGCTTATTGTAATAAAAACTCCGCCCAGAGGGGAAAATATTTCTCCCAGCAGAAAATATTTTGGCTAAAGCCGGAATACTGTACGAATAAGATTGACTCCCTCTGCCTGGTTAGGTTATTATAATAGATAAGCGCAAAAAAACACCAGCGCAAAATCTCATAGGAGGAATTTTCATGAATAAGAAGACAATCAGAAAAAAATTGTCCGCCGCCGTTCTTGCTGCAGGGCTTTGTGCCGCGGCCGTTTTCGCTGTGCCTTCCATGGCCGGGACAGACAAAGTTTTGGCCGATGAGCAGGCATTCAGCGTTTATACCAATGAAGCCATCCCTGCCGCGCAGGCATCTTCACGCCCTATCGCTGTTATGATGCCCACTGACAAGGCCGCCCAGCCTTCCTACGGCATTGGCAACGCCAAGGTACTTTATGAAGTGATGGAAGAAGGGGAAATTTCCCGCCAGATGGCGATCATCGACAACTGGCAGGGACTTGACAAGATAGGAAATATCAGAAGCTGCCGTGATTATTATATTCCCATCGCCACAGAGTGGGACGCTATCCTGGTACACTTCGGGGGCGTATATTATATGTCCAACCGCATTACAGCCAAGGATATCACCAATCTTTCCGGCACCAGTGAATATGGCACCGGCGGCAAAAGCCCCGGGTCAAATTACTTTTTCCGCTCTACTGACAAGAAAGTGCCCCACAATGCATACATCAGCGGCTCAGGCATTGCAGACGCCTGCGAAGAATTGGGCTACCCTGTATCCACAAGGCCGGAATACTACAATGCTTCCCATTTCCAGTTCTCAGAGGGGACAAACTCTTTAGACCAATATGGAAATGCCGTTGCCGGGAACTCCATTGATTTATCCGAGGTTTTTCCTTATACGAAGAGCAGCTTTACTTATGACCCCCAGACCGGGCTTTACGCCAAAAACATCCACGGCCAAGCACATGTGGACGGGCTGGACAATACCCAGCTTACCTTTGCCAATATCATTGTCCAGAATACCAAATGGTCCAAGCGTGACGCCAAGGGATACCTCTCCTTCCAGATGATCGACTCTACCGGGGACGGGTACTATTTCACCAATGGGAAAGGCATCCATATCACCTGGAAAAAGACTTCCGATTATTCGCCTACCAAATATTATGACGATGACGGAAATGAAATCCAGCTTAATACAGGCAAAACCTATATCGCTGTTGCCCAGAAGGGGAGAACGGTGAAATATTCATAACATATGTTTCCATGAAAAAACCTCAATAGCTTTTTCAATTGCTATTGAGGTTTTTAATGTACAATCTGATTGCGCCCGCTGTCTTTCCCGAAATACAAGCGTGTATCGGCTTCTTTGATGATATGGTTGATCTTATCCCCGCTTCCCTCAACGATACCGAACGTCATGGTTATATGGATATCTTTTTCCTCCTGGTAGCTGACGCTCATATTACGGATGTCCTCCATCAGCCCCTCCAGGAACTGTAATCCCCGTGGCAGGCGGCACCTGGTATAGACAAGAAGAAATTCCTCCCCTCCCCACCTTGCGGCAAAGCCTTTTCCCTGCATGTGTCCCTTCAGGCAGGCAGATACCTCTTTCAGCACCACATCACCGCACTCATGCCCATAAGTATCATTTACATATTTAAAATAATCAATATCGCCAATTACTACACAATAGGGACTTTTTGCCTTTACAAATTCCTTCTGTACCTCCAGGAGAAGCTTCTCCCCGCTGCGTCGGTTGTTAAGCCCTGTAAGGATATCCTGCTCCACCAGAGCCTGGAGGGATTTTTGGGTAGTGATGATATATCTGCTCATCTCCCCCAGTTCATCGCTCCGTTTTAAAACAGAGGCATCCATTTCCGCATGAAGGTCCCCGCCGGAAAGTTTTTCCAAAAACGCCTCTGTTTTCCGGATAGCATCCACCATTTTCCGGGACACCCTGACAGTAAACAGCCCTGCAAAAACCATGGCCAAGAAAGAAAAAAACAATATCGGCCTTACCGTTTGCCATACAAGCTCCTCCACGTCTTTGTAAATCTTTCCCACAAAGACCATGCCCACACAGGAACCGCTGGCGTTAAATAAAGGGGCATAATAGGCAAAATATTCCTTTTCATCAATATTCACTTTGGAATAATAGGCCGCGCGCCCTCCCTCCAGCACCTTCTGCTTCACATCGTCCCTGGCCAATGTTGAAACTACGCGCTGGTTCCCGGTGTCCTTTATAGTCGTGGCAACCCGCACATCCCTACAGAACACTGTGACGTCCACATTAATCTGGTCTTTGATCTCATCAATGATACTGTAATCGTCATTTAACAGATGCTCTCCCTTAAACAGCTGTACCACCCCATCCTGCTCTTCTATGTGGTAATCTCCTTCATACATATGGTTAAATGACATTAAAATGGCGTTACATAAATCCTTTAATTCCTGCTTAACTTCTTCGTTCATAGCGTCTGCAAATCCATTTGCGCTGAATATGGTTATCACCAACGTCAGCAGCAGGATCGGCAGGATTACTATCCGAAGCAGCAGCCAGTACAGGCTTTTCCGCCTAATATGGCTTCTCATGTGCGCCTCCTGTAAAATTTTGACCCAATGGATTTCTTAGCGGTTCTCATTGACATAAATCTGCACTCTGCTCTGGATAATCCCGGCAACATCCTCCGCCCTTTTCTGTCCTGCGAAATAGGGGGCGGCTTCCTCATTAATGATGTTCAGCAAAGCTTCGTCAAACTTATAAACCTGGGTGAAGCTGTAAATCTTTTCCTTAAGCGCATCCACTTCCTGCCGGGTAAAAGGCGGGATCACGATTTCCATGCCATTCACATAATAAGTATCATCGTACTCCACCTTCACGTTGTTCTCATCTGTGTAATATGGCTTTTTCAGGGCCTCTTCCCCTAACTGGTCCAGCCGTTTAATGCTTAAAGGGAAGGAATATACGTTGTTTTCCTGGTACTCATCCAAAAGAAATGTCCGGAGAAATTCCCATGCCCCTTCCTGGCACTTGGATTTTGAAGAAAGGGCAAGCTGTAAATCTGCTTTGATCACCGAACCGTCCTCATTGGCAGAGGGAAAGCCGATCATGGTTATCTCTTCCCCAAAGGTTCCCTTCTCCATATAACTGTAGCCCCTAAAGTCCCCCAGGTTCATCAGGGATGCCAGCACCTTATCTTCCCGCCAGAGGCTGTCATAGTTCTCCCAGTAATCATCCTCCCTCCCTATCATTTCGCCATCATCCATTGTTTCCGGAAAGGTTTTGATAAACTCCAGCATCTGGATAAAGATGTCAGAATCAAAACTGCAGTTTCCCTTTTCCCAGTCGATAAACTGATTGCCGGACATTGAGATACACCAGTTCATCATGTCGTCCCTGGTGACCCTGGTGAGGAACTGCATCTCTGGTTTTGAATCCAGCAATTCCCTCACCTCCTGCACCGTCCATCCCCTCTCCTTGCCCACCTGGGAGGTTTTGGCTACCAGCGTCTGTATAGAAAAAGCCGGGACCATTGTGTACAGCTTCCCATCTATGGAAAAAGCTTCTATTATGTTGGGCATGAAATTATTTATATCCAGTTGGCTGTCTTTTTCTATATAGGGCTTTAAATCCTCAAACAGGCCCTTGCTGATATAGCTGTCAACAGGCATGGACTCATCCAGAAGGATGATATCCGGGATCTTGCCGGAAGCAATATCCGTATTCAGCCGGTTTACCCCTGCCCTGTAATCATCCTGGGAGCCGTAAAGGGAACTGTAATCCTGAATGGAAATCCTGTAAGTTTCATTTGCCTTGTTAAACTTTACTGCCGCTTCACGCACATTCCAGTTGGTATACCCCATTGCCAGCACAATGGACTGTTTTTCCTTCACCTCTTCCGGAGGCACCTTGGTAAACTTCGCCAGCACCCTGCCCCCGTCTGCCGTATCGTCATACATTGCCAGGAATTCTTTGTCGTTTAGCCCTACCACCCGGAAAATATTATAAAAATCGAAATCCGAATCCAGATAACCCATAATCTGGGTTTTGTCCTCATCCCCCAGGTTAAAGCCGTAAAGCCCGTAAGTGTTTACCAGGTACAGGTCATAACCAACCCCGGGATAAAAAGAATACTCATAGGAAACGCCGGGAATGGTATACTTCTCCCCAAAGGTCCCCTTCTCCAGGTCTACTGGCGCAACCGACATCCCGCTTTCCCCATAAATCACCGCAACCCAGCTTCCGTCTGAGAGATTAATGTAATCTGCGCTTTCAAACTGCCCTTCCCCCTCCTCAGACTGAATCTGCCCTACAAAATTTCCTTCCAGGTCAAACCTCACCAACTTTCCCGAAAGAATCAGATAAAGTGCCTTTCCCTTATCCAATATCATGTTTCCCACATAAAAGTAACCGGTTTCTTCCTGCAGCTTCTGGATCTCAGGCAGTTCGTTAAGAAATATGGAGAAAGCTTCCTCTCCCTGAAGGTTCATCTTCACAAGATAGTATTCATCCACATACTCTTCCCCTTCACCAGCATCCCGCGCAATCCCATCAATCACCTCCGTGTCTATGGTACCAGCCTCTTCCACGGCAGCTTCAGCCTCTGCCTCCCCCGGGTCTTCCTCCCCGGCATCATCCCCGCCGGAAGCTACCCGGAAGATATTTTTAATACAATAAATATTGCCTTCATCATCCATGCCAAGCCCGCTGATATTGACGTCCTCACCCATGTCTATCTGGTAATTCTCCTGCAAGGCGCCTTCCTGGTCTAATCTGCAGAATTGCAGTTTGGTGCTCTCCCCATTCCAGTCATATCCATAGCCATAAATATCCTCGCCTGACCGGAATAACTGGACAATGCTTCCCTCCTGTCCCATGCCTGTATCCAGCTCCTGGGCTTTGTATACATACTCCTTTGAAGCAGTGCCCCCGCTAGTTCCCCCTTGGTCCTTTTTCTTCCCACACCCAAACAGGCACAGGGCGGAAAGCAAAAAAAGTGCCGCAATTATTTTTTCCCTTTTCATATAACCTCCTAAAACTCTTCCCATTTATCCTTCTCTCTGCGCACTTTCTGCACTGCTTTATCTTTCATATCTAAGACAAAATTTCCCACATCTTTCCAGGTAAAAGTTTTGTTCTTCCATTTTTTTATGATAAATACAAGAACAATCAGGCCCGGCACCGCCAAAAGGAAAATCTGCAGCAGCAATACCAACGCCCTGACATCTTCCCATCCCCGGGCAATGTTCTCCCAATAAGGGAATTTTACGGCAGTATTCTGCATGGACCTAGCCCCGTAAGCAAGGATAACAGGAATCATGGCCTCCAGCGAATACCGTGAAGAATTTTCCACCACCACCATATCGCTCTCCTCCACCCCCAGCTTTTCCTTCAGGCATTTACTGACAAATCCCTTAACCGGGTTTGGGGCTGTCACCTCGTAAATACTGATTCCCTGGCTTTTCCCATAGGCCCCAAGGCTTTCATTGGATACAAAAACCACGGTTTTGTCAAGGCCGGCGCTTTCCGCAAACCTGCCGTCCTGCCTTTTGACCACGCCGGACACATAATGGGGAACCTCCCCAATCATCACGCCCATGCCCGCCACATCATTAGACCCAAATAACTGCCATGCCGCCTCCTCGTCCAGCACAACAAAATCCTTCATTAAATCATTCCCTGAAAAATATCCACCGGATACTAACTGCATTGGGTGGAATTGAAAAAAGTCACCG
>OFGA01001233.1_pt1 | contig 18195 bp, 15 predicted proteins | sample 1521471 | NCBI WGS metagenome assembly OFGA01 (sample SAMEA3504086, study PRJEB24116) | mouse gut metagenome | biome: mouse gut; feature: mouse-associated habitat; material: faeces | place: Denmark | collected 2011
TTCCCGCGCCCGCGCCGGCGTTGTCACACGCTGCTGATCCCCCATATCCCCGTCTGCAAAGCGGACTCCGGGCGTGACCGTGAGAAATCCTTCCCCGCACGCAGCATGAACTTTCCCCGCCTCCAGCGGCGAGCAGACAATCCCGTCCAGCCCCGCCTCCTTTGCGTTCTGCGCGTAATGCATTACCGTCTCGTCCATGGGCCGCTCAATCAGAAGCTCCCTGCGCATCACTTCCGCGCTCGTCGAGGTGAGCTGCGTCACCGCAATCAGCAGCGGCCTTGTCCCGTCCGCCCTTGTCAGACCCTCAAGCGCCGCCTCCATCATGGCTTTTGTGCCCGCCGCATGGACATTGCACAGATCGACATCCAGCCCCGAGAGGACCGCCATCGCTTTTTTTACCTGGTTGGGAATATCGTGCAGCTTCAGATCGAGAAAAATCTGATGACCCATTCCCCGGATCAGCCGCACAATCTCCGGCCCTTCCGCGTAAAAAAGCTCCATCCCGATCTTGATAAACGGCTTTTTATCCTGAAACTTCCCCAAAAATGAGATGACCTCCTGCTTACTGTTGAAGTCACACGCAATAATCACATCTTTCCCCATACTATCCTCCGCTTTTCTGAATTTATTGCACAATTATACACTTCCTTTGCGCCTTTGGCAAGAATATGTTATAATGGCGCCAGCGACATCACTATCTTTCAGAAAGGATTTTACGTATGAAACAATCAGGATACAAGAGACATCTGATCGCAGCGCTGCTTCTCCTCTTTCTGGGAATCAGTCTGGCTGTGCCGGAACGGCTCCAGGCTGCGGCTCAGCCGGTCACCGTGACCTCCTGCAAGCTGACCAGCAAAGGAAAAAAGGTCACGATAAAAGTCCGGGTAAAAGAAAAAACGTCCGACATGGGCAAAAAATTCTATCTGTTTGCCCTCGACGCAAACGCATCCGAGACTAAAGTGTCCGGTGTAAAACCGCTCGCCTCAGTCCGGACAAAAACAGGCACCCTGACTTTCCGGGTAAAGTATAAAAGCACGATGCTCTGCCAGAAATTTGCGCTCGCCTCGAAATCCGGCGATACATACCGGATCCTTGGCACTCCGCGCTATATCACCAACCCTGAACTGCTCGCATCCTACACCGGCAGCGGGCCGAAAGTGGCCTCCAAAAAGGGACTGCAGGTGGAAGATTTCGCCGAATCGCTTGATCTTGGCATTAAGCATGCAGTGGTCAACTGGACTTTGAGCTCTTTCCTGACGTCGGACAAATCGTCCGGCCTTCCGTACAAATACCGCGGAAAGACTTATTACCTGAATCCTCAGACCATCGCAGCCTGCGACTCCCAGATACAGGCTTACAGTCAGGCAAAGATTAAAGCGACTGTCATTCTGCTGCTGCCAAACGATTCTTCCCCGGCAACGGCGGCAATGCGCTATAAATGCCCGTCAAAGACCCTTTATTCGATGATCAAAACTTCCTCGCAGAATGGCTGCCGCATGTTCGAGGCCTTAATGACATTCCTCGCCAGCCGCTACGGCACTAAGCAGAATCTGGTCTCCGGATGGATTCTTGGAAATGAGGTCAACAGCCCCGACACCTGGAACTACGGCGGCGGCAAACAGTTAAATACCTATATGAACAATTACGCCAGGGCATTCCGCATCTGCTACAATACCGTAAAAAGCGTGAGTAAAAAGTCCAAAGTCTACATCAGTCTGGACTACAACTGGAATTATGATGCCGACAGAAGCGGCAGCCGCTTTTTTACCACAAAATCTGTCCTGGATAAATTTTACAGCCGGATAAACGAACAGGGAAAAATTGTGTTTAACATCGCCTACCATGCCTACCCGCAGGGTCTGCGCGATCCGGTCTTCTGGGACGACTCCCACGCGACCAGTTCCACCAGCACAAATTTTATCACATTCAACAACCTGAATGTCCTCACTAACTATGTGAAAAAGAATTTTGGCAAACAATATACGATAATGCTCTCCGAGCAATCCTTCAACTCGACCAGGGGAGAGGAAATCCAGGCTGCGGCCTATGCCTATGCCTACTATAAAAGCGAGGCGGACAGCATGATTGAGTCCTTTATCTACGGACGGCAGTTTGACCACGCCGTGGAAATGGCGGACGGACTTCACTGGGGCTTAAGCGACAATCAGCACAAACGACGGCTGATCTGGGACGTCTTCCAGTACATCGACTCTGCGGACTCTTTTAAGTTCACGGATCCGCTGCTGAAGTATACCAATCTGACGAAATGGACAAAAATATCAGGCTTTAAAAAGTCCATCTGCAAGGACATGCCATCCCTCCGCGTGAAAACCCAGACGGAAGGTATTTACTGTAACTCGACCACCTCCGCCACGCTGCTGTGGAAGCGGATCGCATCCTGTGACGGCTACGAAATATACCGCGACGACAGGCTGATCTCCTCCAACACCGGCAACTCTGAGCTTGGCTTCACGGATAAGGGACTTACCCCGGGCCAGACTTACACCTACCGCGTGCGAATGTATAAGAATGCCCCCGCCTCCTGGAATCCACTCGAAAAGATCAAACTCTTCGGCGCCCTCTCCGATCCGCTCCGGATCACGGTAACCGGCGCTAAGGCAGAGTGGAAAACAGAAGACTGCACGGTATCCGGCAAAAAGATCTCCTTAAGCTGGAAAAACCAGGAAGGCGTCAGCGGTTATGAGATCCTGCGCGCAGGCTCCGAAAACGGACTCTACACCCCGCTGGGAACAACGTCAAAAACGACTTACACCGATTCCGACACAGTGACCGGCACCACCTACTACTATAAAGTACGGGCGTATGTCACCACCGGAACAGGCCGCAGCACCGCAGCAGAATCTGACCCGCTCGCAAGGCAGGCACAGATCCAGCTGGACGCATCCATCGTGGATAATGAAGTTGCCCTCAAATGGACCCCGTGGCCGGGCGCCGTCGAATACCGTGTCTATGCAACCTCGGAATCCGACAATACATTTAAGCACATTAAGACAACAGCAGAAACCGCTTACAGCTGTGTCCAGTATAAAAATGCAGACGGCGAAAAAGCCGGCTTTGACATGAATGAATATTATTGGTTCCGCGTGCGCGCAAAGCTTGCGGACGGTACATTCACGGAGTACTCCAACACCGCTGAGCTCCAGATTGTGGAAGAAATCGGCGGGAAACAGGGCCGCAGACGCCAGACATCAACCGGGGAGACGGAAGACACCGAAACCACAGAAGAAGATTCCTCCGGAACAGAATCTTCCGATACGCAGTCCACGGAAGACGACACTTCCCAGACAGAGTCCCCTGAAACGGAATCTTCCGGAACAGAATCCTCTGAGGACGAATCTTCCGGAACAGAATCCTCCGAACCCGGATCTTCCGATACGCAGTCCACGGAAGAGACTCCTTCCGGAACAGAGTCCTCTGAATCCGGCGCTTCCGAAGACGCGTCCACGGAAGATGAAAACAGCGGTCCGGACACAGAAAACACAGAAAGTTCCGGCACAGAAAACGACGATGGCGCCAATGACGGCTCCGGCACAGAAAACGATAGTTCCGGCACGGAGGACAGCGAAAATGACGGTGAAAGTCCTGACAGCGGCAGCACCGAAGACAGCGAAATCCCCGACAGCAGCAGCACCGAAGGCAGTGAAATCCCTGACAGCGGCAGCACTGAAGGCAGTGAAATCCCTGACAGCGGCACCCAGGGCGGATTCCCCGGTAGCGGCAGTGATTCCGGAAACATCAGCGATGGCAGTAAAAATACGGAAACCACCGTCCCCGACGTTTCCGGGCAGGCTGGAAAAACCGGCATGGAAAGCAGTTCCCCCGGAAATGCTGATCCGGAATTTTCATTAAACAGCACGGGAAGCACCGAAACCTGACGCTCTGAACAATCTGAATCAGAAAGACCAGAAAAAAGCCCGGCAGAGAATCTCTCTGCCGGGCTTTTTACCGGATCTGCTATTCTTCGTGTTCAGGAAATCCGATCATCACCCGGGTTCCCACCCCTTCTTCCGATGTGATCTCCAGACTATGCCCGAGCTTTCCTAAAATCCGACTGCACAGATACAGCCCGATCCCCGTGGAGCGCTTGTCGGCGTGTCCGTTATAGCCCGTATACCCCTTTTCACATACCCGCGGCAGATCCTCGCTCCTGATTCCGATTCCGGTATCCGCAATCACAAGCTTTTCATTTTCCATAAATATAGAGATCTTTCCCCTGTGCGTATACTTAAGCGCATTTGAAAGAAGCTGCTCCGCCACAAATCCCAGCCATTTTTCATCGGTGAGCTTCACGGCGTTCACCGCCTCGTACTCCAGGCTGATCTTTCTCCGTATAAAGTTCCTCGCATATTTCCGGACTGACTCGCGGAGAACATCATCCAGAGACACCCGACGCAGCACAAAGTCTGTCGTCTCCGACCCCAGGCGCATATAATGCAGCGCCATCTCCACATACTGTTCGATCGAAAACAGCTCCTGCAGCTCCTCCCCCGCGTCCCGTTCTCTCTCTCGGTCCGGCTCCTGTAACAAAAGCTTCAGCGCGGCGATCGGCGTCTTGATCTGATGCACCCACATGGTGTAATATTCCATCCAGTCGCGCTCCCGCCGTATATTTTCCTCCTGCAGCCTGCCGTTCTCCTCCAGGAGAATCCGCAGCATCGCCTGATATTCCTGTTCCGTCAGCTCCTCTGTCTGCGGCAGTCCGTCCAGCGACACCGTCACACAGCTTCTCATTTTCCGCAGAATCAGGTACCGGCTCCGGTAGCGGAAAAACATGACAGCCGTTCCCACAACCATCAGAAAAAGACATAACAGCATCCCGTAAAAGATCTCCTCCGCTGGGATGTTATTTAAGTACAGGACGGCCCCCATCAGAAACCCGCAGAAGCAAATCAGAAACAGCCATATAAAATTATATTTCAGAAAAGACCAGAAGCATCCGGGCCCGGATTTCAGATCCGTATTTTCATTTTCCATAATGACACCTTTCCGTTTCGCAGTTTCCGGGCTATTCCGGATCTCTCTGATTCCGCTCCGCCCGCAGCTCCGGCAGCATTCCATTTCCTCCTCAACCGGTCCGGTACCCCGCGCCTTTCTTCGTCACGATAAATTCTGTCAGTCCCACCGAATCCAGCTTCTTCCGCAGCCGGTTGACATTGACGGAAAGCGTATTTTCATCCACATAACTGTCGCTCTCCCACAGTTTCACCATCAGCGCATCCCGGGACACCACTTTCCCCTTATTCTCCATCAGCACCTGCAGAATCTTCAGCTCATTTTTCGTCAGCTCAAGCTTTTCCCCGCCAAAGACAAGAGTCGCCTCCGTCAGATTCAGCAGCGCCCCTTTGTGCTCCAGCACGCTGCTCTGCCCGGTGAAATCATACGCTCTGCGCAGCATGGCCTGCACTTTCACGGTCAGCACATCCAGATCAAACGGCTTTGCGATAAAATCATCCCCGCCCATATTGACAGCCATCACAATATTCAGATTATCCGACGCCGAGGAAACAAAAATCACCGGCACACTGGAAACTTTTCGGATTTCCTGGCACCAGTGGTAACCATTATAAAATGGCAGCTTGACATCCATCAGTACAAGATGCGGCGCAAACCGCGTAAACTCTACCATAATCCCCGCAAAGTCCTCCACGCACGCCGCCTCATAATCCCAGCTCTCCAGATGCCGCCTGAGGCTCCTGGCGATAACCTCATCATCCTCCACAATCAGAATACGATACATACATCTCTCCCACTCATCTCTCCTGCGCCAGATCGTAAATCAGTTTTTCGGTCTTCTCCCATCCGAGACAGGGATCGGTAATCGACTTTCCATAACAGTGTTCGCTGACTTTCTGCGCCCCGTCCTCGATGTAGCTCTCAATCATCAGACCTTTGACCAGCCTGCGGATCTGCGGCGAAACTTTACAGCTGTGCATAATATCCTTGCAGATGCGGATCTGTTCCTCATAATTCTTCCCGGAATTGGAGTGATTCGTGTCGAGAATGACAGCCGGATTGGCAATCTCCTTCTCCCCGTACAGCTCCAGCACATGCTGCAGATCCTCATAATGATAATTCGGCATATTGCGGCCGAATTTGTCGACATAGCCGCGCAGAATCGCATGGGTATACGGGTTTCCTCCGGTCTTTACCTCCCAGCCGCGGTACAGATATGTATGACCGCACTGCGCCGCGATAATGGAATTCATCATCACCGTCAGATCTCCCCCCGTCGGATTCTTCATCCCCACCGGGATTCCCACACCGCTTGCCGTGAGCCGGTGCTGCTGATTCTCCACCGACCGCGCCCCGACCGCCACATATGAGAGCAGATCGGACAGATACCTGTGATTCTCCGGATAGAGCATCTCATCCGCACAGGTAAAACCGGTCTCGCGCACAGCGCGCATATGCAGCTGGCGGATTGCGATGATCCCCTTTAACATATCCGTTTCCTTCTCAGGGTCCGGCTGATGAAGCATCCCCTTATATCCGACACCGATCGTTCTGGGCTTGTTCGTATAAATACGCGGAATAATAAAAATCTTATCCTGTACTTTATCCTGCACTTTCCGCAGTCTGGAAATATAATCAATCACGGCGTCCTCATGATCAGCGGAACACGGTCCGATCACCAAAAGCAGCCTGTCATCCTTTCCCTCAAAAATACGACAGATCTCCGCATCTCTCTCTGCCTTTGCGGCCGCAATCTCATCACTCACGGGAAACTGCTGCTTGAGCTCCTCCGGCGTCGGCAGCTTCCGCAGAAATTCCATATCCATTTCCATAAACAGACCTCCTCATTTCAGTTCAGCAAAAAATGCTGATCCTGCTTTCCTTTCGCACTGCAACGCGTCACAGCGCTGCCTGCCGTATGTATCATACCGCTTCCGTTCACCGCTGTCAACCATATCCTGCACCGCCATACCGGACCCCGGCGTACCCCTGCTTTCACGCGGTCAGCGCATGTACTCTGTCATTTACTGATACAGACCTCACCCTTACCTTTCTCAGACCGCTCCAGTTTCCGCAGCTCCGCCATAAACCCCACGGCAAACGGCAGCGCCACCAGAAATGTCATCACATCCGCCACGGTCTGAGAGATCTCCACGCCGGTCAGACCCAGCGCTTTTGAGAGCACAACAATCACCGGAATAAAAAACAGACCGCTCCTCAGGCTCGACAGAAATGTGGCTATCCCGTTTTTACCGATACTCTGAAACATCATATTTGCAGCTACCGACAACGGCTGGAAAAACAGAGACGCGAGCTGCACTGCAAGCGCAAAATTCCCGATCGCAATCACCTCCGGGTCATCCCGGAAGAACCCCACAAGTCTCCCGGAAAAAAACATCCCCGCAATGGCAATCCCACCGAGCAGCACCTCGCCCGCAATCCATGTAAAATAAAATCCCTGCCGCACACGGTCATATTTCTTCGCCCCGTAATTAAACGCCGATACCGGCTGAAATCCCTGCCCGATGCCAAGGCCGACAGAAAAGATCAGAAAACAGATCCGGTTGACAATCGCCATCGCAGCCACCGCGGCATCCCCGTAGATACCGGCCTGTCCGTTGAGCACCATCGTGGATACACTTGAAAGCCCCTGTCGCATCAGACTCGGCAGACCCGTCTTACAAATCAGCGTCACATCCCCGAAATCCTTCGTCAGCCATTTTCGTCCCAGTTTACTCTCCGTCTTTCCCGCCGCAAACATATACAGCAGAATCAGAAAACTGATGGCCTGCGACACTGCGGTGGAAATGCCGGCTCCCGTCACTCCCAGCGAGAAGCGTCCCATCAGAAGCCAGTCCCCGAAAATATTGAGTATTCCCCCAGTCGTAAGCCCCACCATCGCAAACGTCGCCCTGCCCTCATACCGCAGAATATTGTTGAGCACGCAGCTGCAGGTCATAAAAGGCGCGGCGCACAGTATATACGCCGCGTACGTCCTCGCATACGGCAGAATCGTCTCCGTGCTCCCCAGAAGACGCATCAGCGGATTGATAAACAGCAGTCCCAGCGCCATGATCATAATCCCCGACGCAAGCGCGCAGACAAAGCTTGTCGAGGCAAAGCGCGACGCACTTTCCACATCCCTGGCCCCCAGCCTGCGGGAAATAATACTCCCCGCACCATGCCCGAACATAAACCCGAAAGCCTGGATAATCGCCATCAGCCCGAACACGATCCCCACCGCTCCCGATGCGCTTGTTCCGATCCGGCCGACAAAATAAGTGTCCGCCATATTGTAAATGCTGGTAACAAGCATACTGATGGTTGTCGGTATGCCAAGCATAAGAATCAGCTTCGGCACCGGTGTCTCTGTCATCTTTTTGTACTGCAGGTTCTCTGTATCCTGTGTCATCCCCGTTCCCTCTCCCTCCGTATTGTCCCTTCAGCTGCGCCGGATCCGGAATATTTCTGTATTACTTTTAAGCGCGTCAGACCTTAATCCGATTATAACATACAGGAAATTGAGTGACAATAGGCGCAGCCACAGGGATCAGGAAACACACCCGGGCATGGCGGCCATGACCCGGCCTGTAACCGGTTCCCCCGGTAAAATTTTCTTGCGCAGCTCTCTGATCTGTGCTATAATAATTTCCTGTCAGAAGTATTTCTGACAAACGGGCAGATTCCCGAGTGGCCAAAGGGGACAGACTGTAAATCTGCTGCAAAATGCTTCGGTGGTTCGAATCCACCTCTGCCCATGAGAGCATTGTCCTGTACGGAAGCGCTGTATTCAGCTCTCAGCGAGCGCTTCCGGATTAGCGGCAGTGTTTTTTTATTGCCGGAAACAGCAAAAAAGCAGGAAACCCTCACCGGATTTCCCGCCTGACAATACAACTTCTGATTTCTGTGACAGCCACTGCTCCGGTTCAGGACACTTTAAGCGAAAACTTCTGGATATCCTTCTCCGTACTGACCTTCTCGATAAGAGCCCCCAGCGCTGAAAGCTTCATCTCAAATTCCTCATAACCGCGCTCAATATAATAGATATCATCCACCACGGTAAGACCTTCCGCCGCAAGCGCCGCAATCACAAGCGCTGCGCCCGCCCGCAGATCCGGGGCATTGACTCTGGCACCGGTATATTGTTCCACGCCGCCGATAATCGCGATATTGCTCTCAACTTTGATACTCGCTCCCATCCGCGTCAGTTCATCTACATATTTAAAACGGTTTTCGAAGATGCTCTCCGTCACCGTGCTCGTTCCGTCCGTCATCCCAAGCACCACCGCCATCTGCGGCTGCATATCAGTGGGAAAGCCCGGATAGGGGAGCGTCGTCACCTGTGTATGGCGGAGCGGTTTTGACGATACGACGCGCACCGCATCGTCAAACTCCTCAACCTCGCAGCCCACTTCCAGGAGCTTGGCACTGATCGCCTCGAGATGTTTCGGAATCACATTTTTGACGGTCACATCCCCTTTCGTCGCCGCGGCCGCCAGCATAAAGGTTCCTGCCTCAATCTGATCGGGGATAATGGAATACTCTGTTTTGTGGAGTTTTTCCACACCGACAATGCGGATCACATCGGTTCCCGCGCCGCGGATATTGGCGCCCATACTGTTCAGAAAGTTGGCTACATCCACCACATGCGGCTCTTTTGCCGCATTCTCGATAATCGTTTTTCCGTCCGCCATGGAAGCCGCCATCATAATATTGATTGTTGCTCCGACTGAGACCTTATCCAGGTAAATATGTGTCCCGGTCAGTTTTTCGGCGGACGCCATCACAAGCCCGTAGCGGATATCCACACTGGCTCCGAGTGCACGGAACCCTTTCATGTGGAGATCGATCGGGCGGCTTCCGATATCACATCCACCCGGAAGCGCAACTTCCGCCCTTTTATATTTGCCCAGAAGCGCTCCGATCAGATAATAGGACGCCCTGATTTTGCGGATATATTCATTATCTACATTGAAGTCCCGGATAAATGAGCCGTTTATCCGCACAGTGTGGGCGTCGATCCGCTCTACTTTCGCCCCGATCTCCTGTATCGCATTGAGCAGCACATTCGTATCTCTCACGTTTGGAATGTTTTCTATTGTAACAGTCTCATCCGTCATAACCGCCGCGGATAAAATTGCCAGCGCCGCGTTTTTCGCACCGCCTATCTCTACCTCGCCAACCAAAGGATTGCCGCCTTTAATCACATACTGTTCCATATCACACCTCGATGAACACTTTCCTAACAAACACGTAATTATAGTAACTATTATGTGCTTTTGTCAAGCAATTCTTCCATCACTGGAATTTCCAATTGCTGTAAACACTCCTGATCTCACCGTGCCACTGCCTGTCATACGGCACAGTTTCTGTCGTTTTTCCTTTAATTGCCGATATATTTCAGCGGGTTCGCCGCCGCACCGTTAATATAAATCTCAAAGTGCACATGGGGGCCGGTAGAGCGCCCGGTATTTCCGCTCAGGGCGATCGCTTCCCCCTGTTTTACCGTCTGTCCCACGCGCACGAGAAGCTTACTGTTATGCGCATACCGTGTCAGCCTGCCGTCCGGATGACTGATCACAACATTATTCCCGTAACCGCCGTTGTAAGAAGCCTGAATGACAGTCCCGGCGGAGGAAGCATACACCGTCGTCCCGGTCGGGCAGGCCCAGTCCACTCCCTTGTGGAGTCTTCCCCAGCGTCTCCCGAAACCTGACGTGTATCGTCCCCCGGCAAGCGGCTTGATATAAGTTGGCGGTATAATCGTCCCTTTCTCGATAATGGCGGGAAGCGATTCCGTCATCACATTCTGTGCTACCATCTCACGACTGATCTCCAGACCGTTTTCGTAAACCACGACATCATTCCGCTCCCGGTGGCCAGTGGTCCCTTCCTGCCGCACAACCTCCTGGTTGGTGTACCAGGAATCATTCTCCCTGATTACCGGCTCCATCGTATAGTCTTCCTCATAGACTTCCCCCAGCGTCAGCCGGATCTTAAGATCCGGCTCGGGAACCGCGATAATCAGCTCCTGGCCTTCCCTTATGGCGTCGGCGTTGGCAAGCTGGTTGAGCGCCACAATCGAGGAAACCGTCGTGTCGTGATCCATGGCAATCACGGATAGACAGTCGCCACTCTCTACTACATATATTTTATTCGATTCTTTCTCTTTTGTTACTTCGACAAGCTCCTCTTCCATATCCGAGAGCTCGTCCTCATTTACATAATTTTCATAGACTTCCACCGTCTCGACAAATTCCATATCGAGAATTCCGGTCCGGTATCCACTCTCCGGCGCCCCGGCTGATCCTTCCTCCGGCGCTGCCACATTTCCCGCCTCCGGCGTTCCTGCTGACTCATCTTCCGGCGAATCCCCGGCTGATCCTTCCTCCGGCACTGCCACATTTCCCGCCTCCGGCGTTGCCGTGGCTGCGGAGTACAGCGCGGTGGTCACTCCCGCTCCGACCCGGAGCGCGGACTCTGTATCTGTCTCCACCTGTGCGGACGCCTCCTGTCCGGAAAATTCCTGCGGAGATAACGGTTCCCCCTGCGGCGTGTTCTCCGGCGCGGCCTTTAGTTCCGCTCTCAGAAGCCCGCTGATATGGGAATCCGCGGGGCGTATCTGTGTCTGATATTCATTCTGTGCGTCCACTGGCGCTTTGACCCTGTCAAGAAATGTCTGCACCTCCGCAAGCGTCGTAAATGAAGCCCGGTAACCGTCGATAGCCACTGTATAGACGCGCTGCCGCTCCCGGATGACTGTCCCGCGCAGCACTTCCCTGAGGGAATCCTTCAGCTGCTCCTCCGTCTGCAGGGGCACAAACGGCTCCCGTGCTGATACGACCTCCCAGTCATAATCCATACACAGCCGTTCGCTGCTCTCCGCCGCCAGCTCTCTTCTCGCCAGCCTGAACGCCTGTTCCACATCCGCTTTCCGGCCCACACACGCCACCTGCGCCCCGTTCACGCTGACACGCTGGTACGTCTGCCCGATCGCCGTCTTCTCCGACACGCCGGCCAGCATCACGAGCACAAAAACCGTCCCGACCACCGCCGCCTGCACGATTGTATTCCTGGTTAACTTTATCCTGTGCATGAAACTGCTTCCCTTTTCATCTGATCGTGTACTTTCCCAATTCCTCTATGATTCTCTCAATCGTCTGTTCTATGTCAAGTCCCTGCTCGTCCACGCAGATATCCGCATATTTCTCATAGAGCGGCACGCGTTCCCCGTACAGATCCCTTAACGTCTGCCCATCGCGCAGCACCACTCCTCTGCCCCTGATATCCGAAAGTCTCTGTGCAAGTACAGGATAGGGGAGCGAAAGATATACCACAATTCCGTGAGCTCTCAGGTGCGCCATGGCCTCCGCCCCGTACACCACGCTTCCTCCTGTGGCTATTACTGCACGCCTGGCCTCTATCCGGCTGTTGACGCGGTTCTCCACCTCAATAAATCCCTCGGGACCAGCCTCCTGTATGATTTCATGCAGCAGCTTCCCCTCCTGCTCCTGTATCACCAGATCAGCGTCCACAAAACGGTATCCCAGCATTTTTGCCAGTATAACGCCGGCTGTACTTTTTCCTACGCCAGGCATTCCGATAAGTACAATATTCTCCTTTTTCATAAATCACCTTTCTATCACCGATTTTCAGGATAACACAATTCCGGCAAAAGCGCAAGGTTCCGATAACCGCCCGGCAGCGGCATCAGAGCGACGATAAGGGAAGAAAAAAGCCGCACCGGAAAAAGAAATGTTATCTCCTTCCCCGTGCGGCCGCTCCCTTCCGGCGGAATGCCCTGTTTAAAAGCGCACCCCGATGCTGTTCAGAATAAACTGATAAATATCCTGATTAGATTCCGGCTGATAATGTATGCCATCCGTCATCCAGTATCCCTTTTCCATCAGATAATCGTGGGAATTGATATACCCGATGGACGGATTGCCGGAGGTCAGATCCTGCAGCCTTTTGTTGAACGCATCAATACTGTCGTTACTGTACTCCGGCTCCGCGCGCCCCATTGTGGGATTGACGGAGACAAGCATCAGATTTATGCCCGACGACAGTTCCTGGTATGTATTTATGTAGGAATCCACATTTTCCATGTCATTGATTCCAAGCCCTGATATCACGACCCAGTCCCTGATCTCCGGGTGCGCCGAGCGGATCGCCTCAGCTTTCGCCAGCGCCTCCGAAATCATCCATTCATACCCCATGCCCGGGCAGGCCACCACAAAAAAATTGCCCACGGCCTCAATCCCGCAATCCTGGTTCATCAGATAAAACCTTGAGTCCCCCAGAAAAATATATCCCTTGTCATATTTATACACGGGAACTTCCTCCGCCTCCCCGCTCTGTGCGTATTCATTTTTATACCGGATCCGCGGGCCGGACGAATCCCCGCCTTCTGCCCGTCCCTTCCCGGTCCGGCCGGACGCGCCCGATCTTCTGTTGCCGGAACTGCCCGCCCTCACACCTGTATAACCGGATGTTCCGGAGTAAGACCCCTCCTCCGGCTCCGCTGTAATCATATATCCGGCGCCCGCCAGCACCAGGAGCAGCAACGCGGCTGTCGCTGTAAACTGCAGTAATTTTTTCATATTCCGTGACTTCCTTTGCGCATTCTGAACGTATTATAGCACTCCCCGGAAGGAAAGTCACATGTTTTCTCACTTTTCTTTTCAGGTCGTTTCAGACGCTCTTTCAAGCTCGTTCAGACACCGGAGCAGCAGCTCCGTATCATCGTCAAACAGCTCTTCCAGAAGCTTCTGCAGCTTTTCCTTCTGATATTCCTCCAGTGTGTTGACCGGATAGTACAGCGTGGACTTTCCCTTTCCCGTTGCTTTCAGATATCCTTTTTTCACGGTTCTGGACAGAAAAGTGGAAACCGTCTGTGTCTTCCAGTCGTGCCCGTATCTCTCATTCACCCCGTTAATCACGTCCCGCAGACCGGATGCCTTTTTCATCTGCATCACGCACAGCAGGATCTGTTCCTCGCATACTGATAGTTTCTCCATAAAAACCCCGCTTTTCAAGATTGTAACAGAATCTTATGTCCGGAAAAATCGTACCACCGCATACTATGTACGTCAATAGGCCTGTCGTCCCATGTACATATCCGCAAAACGCTCCTGAATCCCATCTCCCCGGAACCGTAAGAAGCCATATCCCGTTCCATAGAAAAACCCCGGAAACACTGTGTTTCCGGGGTTTTTCCGAGGAGTTTAGTTATGAAAATGTTAATCTATATAAAGGAAATTGTCTCGAAAGAATACCCGGAAAATACAGCCTTTATTCTGTCTCTCCGTCCCTGGCGTCCATGCCCTGGCGCATGACCGTCAGCTCCTTTCGATGAATTCAGTATACGAAAGAAATATGTCCGAAGTATGTCAATTTTCGAAAAGCTTTCTAAAAAAAACCATCGTCAATTTATATTTCTTTAATAATTTATTTCTTTTTGTTTATATTTTTAAGAGCATACTGCACAGATCCGTGATTTCCGGGGACTCTGAACTATTCTCAATTGTGACTCTGCCACGCGCGCGGAACGGCGAGAGCAGCCCGCACTCCGCAAGCCGCCTGTGTGTCTCCCGCGCAGTTCCCCCACCCCCGTCAAATATCGCCACCTTATCTCCCAGCATCTTCTGTATCGTATCCCTCACAAACGGATAATGCGTACATCCCAGAACCACGCAGTCCACCGGATTTCTTAAATGTGCCTGAAATAATTTTCCCAGATAAGCCTCAAGAGCCGCTCCGGACAGTTCCCCCCGCTCCACAAATTCCATCAGTCCCGGGCAGGGAAGCGGTATAATCGTGGCATCCTGCTCATAGCGCATCATCAGCTGGTGAAATTTTTCTTCCCGCAGCGTCATCGGCGTAGCCATTACCAGCACGGCAGGCTTCTTCCCGCTGGCGGACAGCACGGCAGGCTTTAACGCCGGCTCTATCCCGATCACCGGCATCCCTGAATACTTATTTCTCAGAATCTGTATCGCCGCGCTGGTCGCCGTGTTGCAGGCGACCACGAGCGCCTTGACTTTTTTAGACAGCAGATATTCCGCGTCGGCGCAGGCCAGTCTCTGCACCTCTTCGAATGATTTTGTCCCGTACGGTGCGTTTTTCGAATCCCCGAAAAACAGGTAATCTTCATTCGGCATCAGCGCGATCAGCTGCCGCAGCACGCTGATTCCTCCAACCCCGGAATCAAATATACCAATCGGACACGTTCTTTTATCCATTAAAACCTCCATAAATCCGTCCTCTTTCTTCTTTTCATCCTGCGTCTTTCGTGCTATAATAAGCATATATTATTATACTTATAGGAGGTGCTCATATTGGAACCGCAAAATCTTTTTGGTCACTACAGGTACTGCGAACTGTGCAGACGCCCCCTGCCCTCTACATACACGGACACTGTCTGTCCCGCCTGCCAGGAACATCAGCTTTTTACAAATGTAAAGGAATATATCCGCGATAACGATGTCACGGAATATGATGTAGCAGAGCATTTTAACATCCCCCGCCAGCAGGTCAAGCACTGGATCAAAGAAGGGCGGATCGAATACAAAGATGACCGCCTCAACACACACCTCACCGGAAAATGTCAGAACTGCGGCACTTCCATTCTTTTTGGTTCTCTCTGCTCAAAGTGTCTGAAACAGTCCGGCATGTCCGGACACGGCGCCGCCCAGCAGGAGCAGGATACCCGCATGCGATTTCTCGAGGAGGGGAAACGCTCGTAACTTCATCAAAAATGCCCTGGATCAGCGCCGGTGCACGGGCTGATCCAGGGCATCATTTGAACCGTTCCCCGAATCCGGCTCATTTCAGAAATCCGCCGATAATCTGCTCCTCCGCCTCTTTTTCATCCAGCCCCAGAGTCATCAGTTTAATCAGCTGTTCCCCTGCAATCTTTCCAATCGCAGCCTCATGGATCAGATTCGCGTCAATGTCATTTGCCGTCAGCTGCGGACTCGCCGTCACACAGGCAGCGTCCATGATAATCGCGTCGCACTCGCTGTGGCCGGTGCAGGCCGCATTTCCGTTGATCACCGAAAAAAATTCCTGTCTGGACTTCTCCCTGGCCACCGAACGTGAGACCAGATTAACCCGCGAATCCGCACCGTTCATATCCACGGAAAAATCTGTCCTCGCATACTGTTCCCCGTGCGTCATGATCTTCTCATAAATTTCAAGGGAAGCCCCGGCGGCCACGGTTCCCCTCGTCACCCGCACGGTCGAATCAATCCCCTTAATCTGGGTAGTCTCCATTTCCATATGAGCGCCCTCTTTCAGATGAACAACCGTCTGCGGGTTCATAATATTTTTCCCGTTCCCGTCGCCCTCCCCGTAGTGCCGCTCGACATAGCGCACCCGCGCGTTCTTTTCGAGATAAAAGGTATGGATCCCCTCATGCTTTGACGTGTCCACGCCACAGTTGTGAATCCCGCAGCCCGCCACAATCGTGACGTCCGCGCCTTCCCCTATATGGAAATCATTGTACACACTCTCCTGCAACCCGCTTTTACTCAGCAGCACCGGAATATGCACACTCTCATTGACCGTTCCCGGCTTTACGATGATATCAATTCCGTCCCTGTCCGTCCTGGAAATAATGTCGATACCGGCCGTGGTATTGCGCCCGAGCTTCTCTCCGTCAGCCCGGATATTGTAAGCGCCCTCCGGGACCTCATGCAGCCCGGCAACCTGTTCCAGCAGATGTTTCTGTATCAGGTCCATACTCTCCCCCTTATATTTTTTCAGTCAGCGTCGGACATGTCTGCGCCGTGTGAAGCAGTCCCGGGAGCACCTGTTCCTTCGTTCCGGTCATCTTCACCTGCCCGTCCGCGATCACAATAATTTTATCCGCAATCTCCAGTATCCGCTCCTGATGGGATATAATCAGAATCGTCCCGTTGATATCCTCCCGCATCTTTTCAAATACCTTAATCAGGCTCTGAAAACTCCACAGATCAATCCCCGCCTCCGGCTCGTCAAAGATTGAGAGCTTTGTCCCCCGCGCGATGATCATAGCGATCTCAATCCGCTTTAATTCACCCCCGGACAGGCTGTCGTTTATCTCACGGTCCACATATTCCCTGGCGCACAGCCCCACCTCCGATAAAATATCGCAGATTGAAGATACATTCATCTTCTTCCCCGCCGCGATCGTGATCAGATCTTTCACGGTCAGCCCTTTAAACCGGACCGGCTGCTGAAACGCGTAGCTGATCCCCGCCCGCGCCCGCTCTGTGACAGAAAGCTCCGTGATATCCTCCCCGTCAAGCAGAATCTGCCCGCCGGACGGCTTTAAAATTCCGGCAATCAGCTTCGCGAGAGTGGATTTACCCCCTCCGTTCGGCCCGGTCACCGCCACAAAATGCCCGTCCATCACAAGGCTGATATCTTTTAATATCTCCCTGTTATCATCCTTATCGTCCACCTCATAGGTGATATTTCTCAGTTCTAACATGAAGCCCTCCGTATTCTGATTCCGGACGCGCCCGCTACCGCACGACGGAACGCGGATATTTCACCGTGATCGCATTCAGCATATCCTCGTCCGGCTCAAACTCATACCGCAGCAGTCCCTTCTCTCCCTTGCAGACCAGCTCGTACACCTTCGCGTCCGGCCTCCCGGACGTCAGGTCTTTACAGGGAATTCCCCTGTCATTTTCATACTTTGTCACACTCCGGTCCCCTCTGGGCGCAATGATCATGACATCATCCATCTCGAGCATCGCAATCGACTTTCTGCGGCTTTTCGCCCGGATTTTCGCAAAACGCAGATCCCCGTCATAGTAAGTGTACTCAAACTCGATTTCAGACTGGTAAGTCTGATAATACCAGAGCAGACCGAACACGACTGCCGGAATTGTGAAAAACAACGGCGAGCCCATCGCCAGAATAATCATCAGGCAGGCAAGCACAAACCATACCATGTTCAGAACTTTCCCGCCGCTCTTCTTCCGTCTTGGAATAATCACTAATATCTCGTGCATCTTTACCTCTTTCCGTGCGGGCGCACCTCTGTCACAGCGCCGCGCCCGCCTTTTATCCGCTGTCTTCCTATTTTAACATGTCTGGCGATATCCGAAAAGCCCTTTTTTATTTTTTTCTTGACAAAAATACCCGTTTCATGTAAAATAAACTCTGTTTAGAAGCCCAGTTAGCTCAGTTGGTAGAGCAGAGGACTGAAAATCCTCGTGTCTCTGG
>OFGA01001237.1_pt1 | contig 18140 bp, 14 predicted proteins | sample 1521471 | NCBI WGS metagenome assembly OFGA01 (sample SAMEA3504086, study PRJEB24116) | mouse gut metagenome | biome: mouse gut; feature: mouse-associated habitat; material: faeces | place: Denmark | collected 2011
ATACTATTCTGCATCCAGTATTCACGCTTGCGGTAAGGGATGGATATATCAGGAGTAACCCCACAGACGGAGTAATGGCAGACATTAAGAAATCTCATAATTGGGAGAAACCTAAACGCCATGCATTGACCGAGCAGGAGCAGGAAGCCTTTATTGATTTTATTTCCAATTCTGATATTTATAGGCACTGGCTTCCGTTGTTTACGGTGTTTCTTGGAACCGGGTGCAGGGTGGGCGAGATTATCGGTTTGCGGTGGCAGGATTTGGACTTTGAGAGCCGGACAATAAGCATTAACCATAACCTGATATATCGTGTGTATCGACAGCAGGGCGAGAAATGCGAAATGCACATTACCACACCAAAGACAGGCGCAGGATGCCGTATAATCCCCATGTTAGACGAAGTGCGCCGGGCATTGTTGCAGGAGAAGCGGCAGCAGATGCAGAGGGGATATAATGAAACGGAGATAGACGGTTACAGTGGCTTTATCTTTACGAACCGTGAGGGTTATGTACATAATCCGCAGACTATCAATAGGGCGATAAAGAGGATATACACAGCTTACAATGAGCAGGAGAAAAAGAGAGCAAAGCAGGAACACAGGGAGCCTATTTTTATCAGGCATTTTTCCGTCCACAACCTCCGGCATACATTTTGTACCCGGTTCTGTGAAAACGAAACCAATATCAAAGTCATTCAGGAGATTATGGGGCATAGTGATATAAGCACAACCATGAACATATACGAAGAAGCCACGGAGAGCAAAAAGAAAGAATCTTTTGAAAATCTGCAAGGCAAAATCAAAATATGCTGACCTGATAAAGAGAGCCGTTCCGGGATTGCCGGGGCGGTTTTCGTATATCTCAAATTTATCTCAATCTAAAGAATGATGATAAACACAGATAAACGGAAAAAAGGGGAGAAAGTGCCGGAAACATAGGCTTTTATATAACCATAAACAGAGATAAACAAAGACAAAATGCAGTATTATCATTTCCCTACGATGAAGACCTTGGATAAGTAGAATCCAGTGATTATGCGGGGCTGGGGCGTTTTAGATTGAACCAAAAAGCCGGTTTTGAACCAATTTTGAACCATTTTCGAGCAGATTTTTAAATAGTTATCCAGAGTTATCCGCAGGGATGGGCTTTCGGCCTGTCCTGCGGATATTTTTGTTTGGTTAAAATACTTTCAGAAAAGAATAAAAGAAACAGTGGAGGTGGAAATAAGTATGGCAAAGACAAACAAAATAGTAGAAGAAAGAGTACAGACTGATTATACCGTTGCAGTTGCATGGCATGTATGTCCATGAGTGGCCGGCATGCGATAGAGAATATGAAGCGGTATCCGGAACAAATCCAGCATTCATTCAGGCAGAGATTATGCTGCCACATACCTGGAAAAAGAAAAGAACTTAGAGGGGTTATGGGAGAGTGCCAGGATATTGACGATGCGGAATAGGATGAATTAGCAAGTTGATTTGTAGAAAGAAGGATAATATAATATAGGTAAAGGCGGAGGAAAAAGTTATGGATGGCATGAATGATAAAGATAAAATTTATGATGTATGGGAAGACTTAAGTATATCCAATGATTTCCTGTTTGGGAAGGTAATGCAGGATGTTGAGCTGTGCAGGGAACTGTTGCAGAGAATACTTCCGGAACTTGATATTGACCATATAGAATACCCGGAACTGCAAAAAGGGATCAAGCTGGATGCGGATGCCAAAAGCGTGAGGCTGGATGTATACGTGCGGGATGGAAAAGGTACAGTATATGACATTGAGATGCAGGTTACAAGTGCAAAGGAGCTTCCCAAAAGAACAAGGTACTACCAGAGTATGATCGACCTGCAGATGATCGATAAAGGGCAGTCCTACAAGAAGCTGAATCCAAGCTATATCATCTTTATATGCCAGTTTGATATGTTTCATATGGGGAGGCATATCTATACTTTTGAGAACATCTGCAGAGAAGATAAAGATATTTCGCTTGGAGATGGCGCGGTAAAGATATTTTTAAATGCAGATGGGAAAATGGATGATGTCAGCAGGGAGCTGAAAGCATTCCTGGACTATGTGGCAGGGAAGAAATCAGAGGATTCATTTATAAATAAATTAGAAGAGGCGGTAAAGGCGGCAAAGAGAAACAGGGAATGGAGGCATGAGTATATGACTTTGTTAATGAGAGACCAGGAGAACATTGAAAAGGGGATCAAGAAGGGAATCAAGAGTGGGATCAGGGGAACGGTATCGGTGATGAGGAAGTATAATATTCCAGAGGAAGAGATAGTCCAGGAAATACAGGAGGAATATGATCTGACAAGGGAAGAAGCGGAAGAATACCTGTAAAGAGCGGATAATGCCAGGTCTTTGAGAACGTTTGATCTTTCCAGGGAAGAAGCAGGGCGTTATATCAGGTGAATATGGAAGCAGGAGGGATTTATAAAGGCAAATAAGCAGATTGCAGAGGAACTGAGGCAGCAACTCTTTACAAGCCAGCTATTTTAATAGCGGATGGTACGCTTCGCAGACTGCGTTTATGTTAAATGGCCTGAAAAACCGTGGCGTATGGGATGTACTGTTCTTCTGCGTGGATGGCCTTGCCGGTTTTAAGGAAGCCATAGGTGCAGTCTATCCGGATGCACAGATCCAGAGGTGTGTCATCCATATGCTGAGGAATTCTTTTAAATATGTAAACTATAGCGACCGGAAGAAGTCCTCTTCCAATTTTAAGTCCGTATATAACGCTCCAAATGAATCAGCCGCGCTGCAGGAACTGGAAGGAACCAGAGAAAAATGGGGAAAGAAATACCCCTATACTGTCAGCAACTGGGAAAACAACTGGGAAGATGTTAGTTCCTTCTTCCAGTTTTCAGAGGATATCCGGCGCATCATGTAAACGGCCAATATCATAGAAGGGCTGGACCGCCAGTACCGGAAAGTAGCCAAAACAAAAAGCGTGTTCCCAAGTGACAGCCCCTTAGAGAAGATGCTTAATCCCGCCAGCAGGAATGTGGCCAAAAAGTGGGCACAGCGCTACAGGAACTGGGATCAGGTGTTAAACCAGTTGATCGTCCTGTACGGAGGGAGGCTCATCCGTTACCTGTAAAAGGAAAAGCCGGGACGCCACATCCCATCAAAACATTCCGGCCTTATTCCATCGGCATCAGCAGTATTGCCGGAAATCCCCATTCTTATTCCGGAGGCCGGGTGTGGGCAGGACCCACAGACAGATTTCCTGCTGCTGATGCCTGATTGGTGTGTCAAAAAATCAGTATGCATGTATAAAACTTAAAAATCCGGCAATACTGTTATTAGAAAAAGAATTCGGCAACATAAAAGTTGATATGACAGCAGATTTCTACATATCTGGTTCCTATCAGCAAAGATTATTTCTCTAAAGACACAAGATTATTTACAGCCTCGCCCAGCAGCGTTTTTTTCTTTTCTGCTGCTGGGCAGTTCTATTTTTTATTCAACTGCTCCGATAGAATCCACGATGTTCATTTTGCTAATTCTTCTCAATGGGATGTACGTTGCTGCCAGGCAGGCTGCAATCGCAAGAACCGTTGCCTCTGCGATTGGGATAATGGGAACAGCAACCAATTGAATCGTATCTGTTGTTGCGGCCTCTACGAAAATAGTGCAAATATATCCGGCTACGCTTCCAATCACTGCTGCGGAAAGGCCATAATAGGCGCCTTCCCACAAGAACACTTTGAACAAACTCTCTGAGCTCATACCAATGGCCCGCTGCATACCAATTTCCGCAATACGGGTATGGATATTTGTATAGACAGTGTTGATGATATTGAGCAGGCCAATCAGCGCAACAAAAAGGATCAGCCCCCACGCCAGCAGCCGAATTTGCTCAAAGCTCTCTGCCTCCTGACGGTCTGCCTGTTCATAGGATATAACCGTACTGCCTGGAACCCGTTGGCATAGACGGTCTAATATTTCGTCAAATGCACTCCGGTCAGCGTCAGATGATAGGATAGGCCGCAGTTCTGCATAGGTTTCAATTCCAGTCAGTTGAGGGTACAGGCGGCCGCTAACCAGGACTTGGACACCGTTTGTAAATCCTCTGTTGCCTACGCTGAAATAAGTATCATACCCACCGAGTGATAGTAATACCAGAAATTCCTTTCCCATAACGGTAATGCGTGTGCCCTCCTGAATTTGAGTGGTGCCGGTTTGCTCTTCTCCAATCTGCATGGGAATTGGATTGCGTATCACGCAGCCCTCCCCGGCTTTCAGCTGTTCCATCTGCTTTGGCGTTAGACGTTGTGCAAATACATCCTCTATCCAGCAGTCATTCAAGCCAACGATTTGCAAACACTCACCATTACCCAGGGGGATGCTGGTTTCTATACCGATGGGGCGGTTCTGCTGATCCAGATGATAGAGTGAAAATTGCTCTGCTGCTACAGCGGACACATTTTCATCCGCTTCCAATGCGGCAAGCTCACTGGGGGAAATACCGCCGTGTTCATTAACAACCGAGTAATCTCCAAAATGATCTGGCATCGCAGAAGAAGCATCCAGCAAAGAACTGAAACCTTGCAGTGTAATAAAAACAGTAATGCTCATAACCAAGGACAAAATCGTAATTGCCGTCCGCCCACGGTTGCGCTTTAGATTAAGCCGTGCATAGAATGCTTCAAAATTCCGTATTTTCCTCGTTTTCCGATTGTTTCGCCTGGCCTTAATGTTCCGGCCCGCCATAGCTACGGTAGGTGATACATTTGCAGCATATCGGGCGGCAGGGATAGCCGCTGTAAACGCAAAGATCAAGGTAATAAGTACGCTTGCCAACAGAAAAGTAACTTGGCTGGAGCTGTTTTCCTCAATCAGCCGGTTTAACTCATCTCTGTTCTGCACCAGGAAAATTTCTGGAGAAACCAGGCCGGTTGCAGCAGCCAGGATGCCTTTTGCTGATAGAGTTCCCAGCAAAAGTCCCACAGGAATACCAATCACACAGAGTAAAAGCACTTGGGCGCTTACAAGAAAATAGAGTTGTCCTTTCTCTCCGCCGATAGCGCGTAAAGTACCATACTGCCTGATTCGCTGGGATACTGCAATTTTCAGTATGTTATAGATTACCAGCCCCGCCGCCAGCAGTAACAATAATCCAACCATAATCCCCGCCACCAGCATAAAGGAGAATCCCTGGCTGGATGCGCCAGACCCACCAGCATCATAGCGGATACCCAAAGCGTCCAGATAGGGAGCATTATATAGAGTATCCAATTCATGGATATCCAGAGTAGAAATCAGGTCATTCACAGTCTCTTGAAAAGTATTTTTATCGGCTGCCCGAATATCTACATTGTAGTAGAGATAATTCTCCGGCAGCAGGGATGCCGCCGTTTCCTTGCCCACCACGCCGGTGACACCGCCAGAGGTATAGTTCAGATAATTGCTCTCCAAGATGCCTACCAGCGAAAAATCCGCTGTAAATTCATAAGAAGAAACCTGGATTCCGTGGCGGAGAGCCTTTGACAATGAGAGTGTGACAGATTCGCCTAAATTGCCCGCAAGGCCAAGGCATTGCAGCACATCCTCCGGTAACGCAATTTCCATCGGGGCCTTTGGCAACCGGCCCTCTTTTACGCGGGAAATGGTAGGATATATTGCAGTAACATCCTCCTGATATTCATTCAGGCCCAGCGATAGAGACGGATTAAGTTCCGATGTTCCCAAAGTCACATATTCCCCAACAAAGGATAAGCGGGGGTCATTTTGCAGAGCTGCAACCTGTTCCTGATTCATCTGCAAAAATGTGGCATAGCGATTCCCCCCCAGGGCAATGGCTTGCTGCTGTTGCATGGCGGACAGTACCCCGGCAGACTGCCCGATTACCGCTGTCATCATGGTTGAAAGGATAATTGCAATCAGGATCAGGGTAAAGGCCGTTTTTTGTGCCTTGATTTCTTTGAGGGCCAGCGCATAGTAGTTCTTCATTTTGCTGTCACCTCCGAAAGGATACCGTCCACGATGGCAAATTGCCGGTCCGCCATCTGCGCAACACGGCTGTCATGGGTAATGACAACCAGCTTTGTCCCCATTTTTTCCCAAATATTCTGTAGCAGTTCCATAACCTCGCCGCCGCTTTTGGTGTCCAAATTTCCGGTCGGCTCGTCAGCGAAAATAATATCAGGTTTTGCAACCAGGGCGCGGGCAATCGCCACACGCTGCTGCTGCCCGCCGGAAAGCTCATGGGGTAAATGGGCCAGGCGGTCATGGATGCCAAGCATCTGCGCGAGTTGCCCCAAATACGCTTCATCCGGCTGTTTCTTATCCAGAAGCAGGGGCATAATAATATTTTCTTTTGCTGTCAGGACAGGCAGAAGATGAAACTGCTGGAAGATGAAACCGATGCGCTGGCGGCGAAAGCCGGACAGTTCCTTATCGCTAAAGCTGTAAATGTCCTTGCCATCATAAGTCAGGATGCCGGAGGTTGGCTTATCCAACCCGGACAAAAGATGGAGAAGTGTGCTCTTACCGCTGCCTGAGGGACCCATGATGGAAATAAAATCATTTACATCAATTTCCAAATTGGCCCTGTCTAAAGCGACAATCCGGTTCTCGCCGCTGCCATAAACTTTGGATAAATCTTTGGCTTTAATTCTCATAAAAAAGCCCTCCTTATCATTGATAAGGAGAGGTTACAATAGAAATCTCAAGAAACGCTCAAGGTTTGAAATTTATTTGAATGGATGCAGTAGTGACCGCACCTACTGGACTGTTCTCCAGCCGGAGGTTTCCTCCATGCTTTAGGCACAGGAGGCTGCTGCTATACAATCCCATACCAAAATGTTCAGGGCTTTCTTCTGACTTCCCAAAAGGCTTTGGCCCACTTTCGATTAGTTCAGCGGGAAATCCGGCGCCATCGTCAATAACGGAAAGAAATAGGATGTTTTTTTCTAAAGCAAGCGCAATCTCTAATTTTGTTTGGGCAAAACGCGCCGCATTCCCAATCAGATTTTCTGCCACGGTCAGAAATATCCCATGGTCAATTTGGAGCGTTCCTATGTCTGGTACAGATATTTCAACATTCAAAGCAGATGCAAATAATCTGGAAGTTTCCTCTAATTCTGTCTGCAAAACAGAGGCAGTCACTTCACTGGCCCGCACTGGCATCTGCTCCATGCGCTGGATACTGCTCATAGCCTCTATATATTGTTCTATTCTTAAAGTATAGCTTTCCAGACGGTCAATGGCCTGTTCATCCGGCGTGCCCTTTTGCAGCAATTTTAAACTGCCCTTCAGGACTGTAATGGGATTCCGCAGATCATGGGCGAATGCGGCATTCAGCCGTTTGCGTTCCTCGGCCTGCCGCCATAGCTCCTGATTGGTTTTCAAAAGTTCAAGACGCATGGTTTCAAAGGCAGCACAGATTTGGCCGAGTTCATCTTTCGATACGGCTGGAATGGAGAAATCAAGGTCATTTGCCCGGATATGCCCTGTGCCGTCCCGCAAAAGTTCAATCGGCTTTTTTAGTTTGATATGGTAAAATAGGCCGCCAGCGGCTCCCAAGCCCATCAATGGAAACGCGGCGCAGGAGAAAATCTCAATCCCGGACAGCAGGGATAAAATACGTTGCTGCTCTGCGGTAGCTGGCTCCAATCTTGTTATTACTCCGTTAAGTGAAAAAGAAATGCCGCTGGTTGGATAGTTCTCCCTGATTGCATCGCAGGCCGAAAACACAAGAAAGATAAGGACAAGCGAAATAAGAACACATCCCACAGATAGAAGAAAAAATGATTTTTTCAAGTTCATGTTTTTCAACCATTCCATCTATACCCGCACCCCCAAACGGTTTCAATGTAGCTATAGAACGTATGTGCCGCCAGCTTTGCCCGAATTTTTCGGATATGCTCCATGACGGTATTGCTGTTTCCATCCCCGTCAATTCCCCACACCGTTTCATAAATCCGTTCACGGCCAAATACCTGCCCTGCGTTCAAAGAAAGCAATTCAAGTATGTCAAATTCCCGCTTGGAAAGTGTGACCGGGTCATTATGGATCGTTACAGTCCGGGCAGAGTAATCAACCGCCAGTTCTCCAAAGAAACGCACCATGGATTGGCTATGCCGCCGCTGTTCCCTCCGCAAATGGGCAGCGATTCTCGCCGCCAGTTCATCCAGGTCAAAGGGCTTTACGATATAATCATCAGCCCCGGCTTGAAAACCGTTGATTTTGTCACCGGATTCAATACGGGCCGTCAGAAACAAAATTGGACAGGTAATATGTTCCCGTATGGTTTGGCAGACGGTCAGGCCATCTATTCCTGGCATATTGATGTCCAGTAAGATCAAATCCGGCTGCTTTTCTGCTTTTTGTATTGCTTCTTCGCCGCTATAAGCGGTTAAAACTTTATATTGCGGAGAAAAATAGGCCCGCATCGTATCAACAATGCCACGTTCATCATCCACAATCAATAATGTTTCTTTCATTCCTGACATTTCCTCTTTGGATATTGTATCTATTTTATCATGCAAATCTCAAGAAATTCTCAAGAACAGTATAATTGCTTCATTTTGGAATAGCAAGTTAATACAAGGATCCGGGCAGCTTTTCTTCCTGGGGCGGCCACACCAAAAGGAAAAGCGCCGCCGCCGCTTCATAGGCTTATTCAAGCCGAAGCCGTTCTACAATACTTTGCTTCTCCAAATTCTTAAAACAGATATACGGAATCAGGACTGCAAAGGCAATCAAAATCGGTGTGCAGATTACAAGGGGCAGGAGTGTGAAATGGAAAGTCGCTGTCCAGTCACCGGCTACCATCATCCGCACTCCAACAAGGACACCGAAAGCACTCAGGATATAAGATACAAAGAGCGTACTAACCGCATAATAAAGGCCCTCGTCAATCAGCATACTGCGAAGCTGCCGCTTCGTCATGCCCACGCTCTGTATCATGGCAAACTCCTTCTGGCGGGAAACAATCGCCGTTACCATAGAGTTGACAAAATTCAAAATACCTACAAATGCAATGATAAGGCTGATTGCAAATCCCATCACGGTATTTGCCCGTGTCTGTTCTTCGTAATGTTCGGTAAGAGTAGATTTTGAAGTGAAGTTCAGGCTTTTATCCACATTGTTCCGATATTCAATCAGCATCGTTTCCGCCTTCGGCTGGTATTCCTCAGACACATCAAAGAACAGCTTTCGCAGGGTATTGTCCGGGTACATCATTCGGAAAGCATCTGCAGGAAGATAAAACGAAAGAAAATCCTGTATACTGCTGTTTACACCCTCAGTAATTGTGGCTATATCCATCACAATCGCCATAACCTCATATTGCTGTCCGTTCAGTCCTACCAGGTCCCCAACAGAATAAGTCGGCTGTGTTTCTTTTTCTGCATCTTCCGCGCCGGCAGCCGCTTCCATAATGACATAGCCCCCAGACAAAAATTTCTCTTTATCAAAGATGCCATCCAATATTCGGCCATCCTGTGCAAAGGTGTCCAGTATTAGACCATCAATGCCGTACAAAATAGAAGTACATTCTCCGCTGTTAATCATATCGTGATAGGATGCTGCTAATCCGGTGTCCGTTGCTTCGATGTAGGCCAGCCTGTCATCCGCATTGTAATAGGCCTGGATATTTTCAAGGGCAGAGGCCCCGATCTGATGGGTAAAAACTTGCGAATACAAACGCCCTGTGGCTTCCAGCCCCAAAAGGCCCTCAATGTTCTGTACCAGCGACCAGGAAATGGTTGTGCCGTAGGGGTTATAAGTCCCAAAGGTGGAAGAAATGGAACTGTCCTCTACCTCGAAATCACTGATTACCGTCTGGCTCATGTATTTATCAATATCAAAGCTGGCGCTTTTTGCATAAATACAGGAAAGCAGTACCAACCCCAGCGTCAGGGAGCAAATCACAGTAACGGTACACTTCTTGTTCCGTCCTAAGTTTGCCAGCGCCATTTTCGGGATACTTGCACCAATCGTACTTTCCTTAATTTTCCTTTTACTATTTGTTCCTGTATCGGTGTAGCGCAGAGCCTCCATCGGAGAAACCTTGCCAGCAATTTTAGCGGGCTTCATGCAGGAGGTCAATACAGTCACATAGGCAAACAGCGCAGCGCCAACGAAAATATAAGGATTGACAGCCGTTTTTGCTTCTCCCGTCACGCCGGTTATCATTACCGGCACTAACACAGCCCCCAGCAGATACCCGATCACAAGCCCGATAGGAATACCGATCAGCGATAGGCGGTTAGCCTGCCCGTAAATGATTTTCTTTAGCTGCTTTTTCGTTGTCCCCAGAGTTTTCAGCCTGCCATAAAAACGAATGTCACCTGCAACAGAAATCTGGAAAATATTATAAATTATCAAATAACCGCTGGCAAAGACCAATACCATACTGATTGCCATAGGGATAATTTCACGGATGATGTTTTGGTTCATGGTGGCGTCATAAGCTATGTTGGGGGAAAGAGATACATGGGATAGGCCAGTATCCATTAAAATCTGCTCCGCTGCCTGTTCCAGATTTTTGTCGCTGTAAAGGTTCAGGTGAAGCATTCCCGTACCAAAAACCTGCCCATTTTCCAACTGTGCCGCCTGATCGATGCCAGCACATTCCCTATGAACAAAGGATTCTGATACCCAGGCCATACTTGCCATAGCAGCAGAATTTCCATCCCAATAGCCAGACAAGATAAAATTGCTTATGGTATATTCTCCGCTGTTTAAGTCTTTCCGCCATTTCAGGGTAATTTCCTGTCCTAATTCATGGGGCAGGCTCAATTTATCAAGGGTGATCGTGTCCAGTGCAATTTCATTTTCATTAACCGGCAATGTTCCCTCTGTTGGCATGGAGAAAGCAGAAACGGCATAATTTTCATCCCCATAGCGGATTTCAACCTGTCTGCCAGTCAATTCCTCATTTTCGGCAATGCCGATTACAATGCTTTTTCCAAAATCCCGAACCGCTTCATGGGTGGAAATCTTCTCCATTTCTTCATCAGTCAGAGTGCCGGAGCTTAAATGGCTGTCATTCCCGGCCTGTTGGAAATTCATATCCTGCAAATTTTTGACCATACTCTGCGAGAGGACAAACAAAGACGTAAACATCAATGCTGTCAGTACAATAGCGAGAATGGCAACCAGATTCCTGGGTTTGTTCGGCTGAAAGCTGCGGCTGGCCAGAGTGCGAATGATAGATTTTTGCTTTTTCATGGTATCACCGCCTTAACTCTGTGATTTTTCCATCTTCAATACAAAGGCGTCTGTCAGCCTGCTTTGCAATCTCCGGGTTATGGGTTATCATTACGATAGTCTGATGGAATTTCTTGCTGGTAGCTTTCAAAAGCCCGGTTACCTCATCGCTGGTCTTGCTGTCCAGATTGCCGGTAGGTTCATCGGCCAGGATAATAGCTGGTTTGCTGGCTAATGCCCTGGCAATCGCCACGCGCTGCTGCTGTCCGCCGGAAAGAGTGTTGGGCATATGCAAAAGCTTCTTTTCCAGGCCCAGCAGGGTAACTATCTCCTGGATAAACTTCTGGTCGGGCTTCTTTCCGTCAAGCTGAATGGGCATGACGATGTTTTCATACACGTTCAGGATGGGAACAAGATTATAGTTCTGGAAAATGAAGCCGATCCGCTGGCGGCGAAATACGGTCAAGTCCTCGTCTTTGAGCTTGCCCAGCTCATAGTTATCTACCTTGACCGTCCCGGAAGTGGGGCGGTCTAAGCCGCCCAGCATATTCAGCAGGGTGGATTTACCGCTGCCGGATGTACCGATGATGGCAACAAATTCGCCCGGCTCAATGGAAATGCTTACGCCGTCTAGTGCCTTGACAATGTTCGGCTCGCCGCCGTATTGTTTCGTCAGTTGTTTCGTGCTTAAAATACTCATATACCATGACCTCACTTTGTTTTTCTGGATTTGCTTTCATTATATCCGGGCAAAAGAAAGGCACAATGGAAAATGCGTAATCTAATATCTACGATGAAAAAACTAAAGATCCCCCGAAAATAAGGACAGAAAAAACGCCGCTTCACGAAAAAACGGCGTCGTTCAATTAAGGGCATGGGACCAGGATGTTCAACCGATAGGTTCTTTCTTCCTGTTGGAAGCTGCACTGGCCGCCGTATTTCTCTACGGCTTTTTTGATGTTGGGAATACCAAAGCCATGCACAAAGCGGTCTTTCTTTGTGGTTCCCTCTGTGAGATGGTTTCCCGGCTGCATATTGTTTTCTATGGTGATAAGCAGCATATCCCGGACACGCTCGGCCTTAACAGTAATCAGACGCCTGTACTCCGGCAGATTTTCGCTGGCCTCTATGGCGTTGTCAATGGCGTTGCCGAAAATGGTGCTGATGTCCAGCGGTTCCATGAAGCCGGTCCCGTGAAAGTCAACCATAGCGGAAAAATCAATCTGTTTTTCATGAGCCTTTGCCGCCTTATCTTTCAGAATGATGTCCAGAAATTCATTTCCCGTATGCACATAGTCCTCGTAGTCCGCAATTTGGGAGCGCAGCGTTTCCGCCATCTGGCGTGTTTCTTTTGTGTTCTGGCTGCTTTCCATTACAAGCAAGTGGTTTTTCAGGTCGTGGTAGATGGAGCGGACCCGTTCTTCATCTTTCATTTTTTCTTGATAGTAAGCAAACTGCTGTTGTAGCTGGGCAATCTGCATTTTGTCCCGCTGCCCCTGCTCCCGGAGATAGGACACATTTTTGGAATACAAAAATTGTACAATAAAAACTACACACAGTACAGATGTAATTAAATCCAATAATGATGTATCGGACGTCCCCAAATTCAAATACCCATAAGTGCTTGCAAATGATACACCGAAAACCAAAAGAAAACTGATAGATACAATAGCGGCATCTTTTGCCTGAATATCATATTTGAAATTCTTTAATAAGCGGTAGGTAACCATCAAAAACAATAACCTCAGCAGCATGATAAAGACATATATCTGCCATTTAATAATAGCTGTTCCATCCACTTGTGTCATTATATCGCCGTGATAAACAAAATCCATAATAGAAAGCCCAACTGACTCTGTAAATGGTATTATCAATAGGTAGGATAGCTCCATGACAATCAGCGCCCGGTGGAATGGCACTTCATAACACAGAAGTGTTAATCCTATAAGCAAAGCCGGCAACACAAAAAGACGGTATGCCCCTATATCCACAAAAAAGGTCATAACAATAACCGCCATTGCATAAACAACCGGCGGGATAATTCTGATGATTACTTTTTGAAATCGGCAAGTCTTACAGAAACACAAAGTCATTACATAAAAAATAGCCGCTTCTGTTATTGTTGCCACGATGTCTAACAAGTTATAAAGCCACATTACAGCATATCCCCCCAATAATCAGCCAAACGTTCCATAAACTCTTTGCGCTTGGGCTGGCTGATGGGGATAATCTCACCAGTAATCAGTTCAAGTTCCAGCTTATTCACACCCTTTACATAAAATAAATTTACAATGTAGCTGGTGTGGCAGCGAATAAAACCTTTGCCTTGTAGCGCTTGTTCCATCTCTTTCATGCTCTTGTAACAGATAATATTTTCCTGCTCTGTATGTAGGAGCAAATTGCGGTTAAAGGTTTCTACATAGCGGAGCGATTTTAGAAATACCTTATATCTCCCTGTATCGTTGGAGATTACCATAGCGGGGTTATCCTCTTTCCTATGTTTCTTTATCCACGAATCCATTTCTGCTTTCAGGCGGACATATTTTATTGGCTTGATAATATAGTTAGCGGCCTGATATTTATATCCCTCTAAGCCATATTGGGTGAGGGTAGTCAAAAAGATAATGCCGACTTTCTCATCCATCTGCCGGACACGCCCGGCAGCTCGCAGACCGTCTACCACCCGCATCTGAATGTCAAGGAAAATCAAATCAATGGTGGTATCATACTTTTCAATTAGTTCCATGCCATCGTAATAAGCAGTTATTTTTATTTCTTCGCTGGTTTCAGCGGTATATTGATTCAGCAGGCCTGCCAGGTATGCGGCAAAATCTTTTTCATCGTCGCATATTGCTATGTGTATCAAAAATGTCACCTCATTTCTTATATCGCCGGTCAAACGGCTTTTCTGCCTCTTTTAATGTCATATAATTCATTTCACACCTCCACAAAGCACATTATAGTTTTCTCACTCGGACAATGCAAGTGTGCCAGGAGATTTCTCGCAATAAATCGGTATAATCAAACTGGTTTATCGGCATAATAAGTTCATTCATTTGTGTAAATCAGCACATAACCTACTTGACTTTTAAATCTTACTGTTGTAATATTTAAAGCAAATCTTACCGGCGTAAGAATTAGGAACAGTGGGATGGGACAGTTACGCTTTATATCAATGCAGTATATCCGGGTGGGAATATGTCTAAGGAGTTTTCACACATAACCGTAATCCGCCCATTCAGTGAGGAAAGTTTTCAGTATGTATCGAATGAGGTCATCTTACCGGAAGGAGACCATGATATTTGGTGGCATTCCAACCGGCTGACGGAGGAAGAAAGGGAAAATCTTTTCCCGAAAGAGGTTTATGGAGGGACTTAAATAGTGGAAGATGTAAAATGGCTTTTAAAAAGGTATGGTTCTCTTATTGTGCTAACGGCAGTCCTTGTTATAACAGTCAGTATTGCTTTAGGGAAAAGAGATAGGAAAAGGAACACAGAGGAAGTGTGGGAACCTCCGGTTGTAACCGAAAGTACAGAAGCTGTAAAAGAAGATGGACCAATAGAATGTTTTGGGGAAGAATCCCCAAATCCTGCCGAAACTCCTATAGGAGAGAAATCGGAACCTGTAAGTATCCTGACAGCAGAAGAAGAACAGGGTTTGCAGGAGGAGGCAATGTCGGCAGCGGGGCAGTGCATGGAGCTTTATAAGGAGATTGAAATTGCATATCCTGAAACGGAGTATTCCCACACCCGGAGTTTTTCTGAAAAGCAGAGAAAAGATGTGGTAAAGCGGTTGGGCGAACAGGGGTTTGTAAGTGTTTCTGATGATATGAACATGGAAAACTATCAGAACATGGAGGATTTTTATTCTGCTTATATTTCCGGCAGCGATGCGATGGTTACAGTGTTTGACGTATACACAGAGGGGAATATAGGTGCGTTGACATTTATTCATAGAAACGGGAAAATACAGTCCTTTTATGTGTCGGTAGGCTGGCGGGAAGGTGGCATACCGGAAATAAAAGGTTTTGGGAGCAATGATCTGGAGGAGATAAGGCTGACAGAGAAAGGGTATTTTATTTATACAAATACCGAAACAATCGCACATGGAAATCTGCGGGAGTATTACAGGGTAAAGCCATTATCGGATGAATGCAGGGAGCTGACAAGAAAGTACATATATGGACTTAGCTTTGTGAATTATAATATGCTTGTAACAAACTGGGATGCCGACAATGTGGAGAAAATTTTAATGCCCCGTATGTTTGAGGATATATACCGGGTATACACAAATGAGCCTTTCAGGGCAGAAGGAGGTCTGATTCCTGCGGAGATTTATGAGCGTGTTATGACCACCTGTTTTCCGGTATCCGTAGAACAGGTGAGGGAATATTGCGGTTATCATGCAGATGCGGGCGGTTATGAATATGAAATGATATTTGCAAGACAGTTTCCGCCTTTTGGGGAAGTGGTAGATTACAAACAGAATGAAGATGGGACAATCACCCTTTATGTAGATGGAGTCTGGATTGATTACAATTCGGATTATGCTTTTACAAATCAGATTGTAGTCCAGCCATTCCCGGATGGGACATTCCGGTATCTGTCTAATACGATTGAACAAAAGGAACTGGAACTGCCACAAATAGGAAAATGAAGGAGGGACATTGGAATGTGGAAGAAGAAAATTATTTTACTGTTTCCTATGCTGTTATGTGTTACCCTGTTTTGTGCCTGCGGAGAGGAAGCGGAAAATCAGTATATCGTACCAGAATGGGAAGATGCCTATAAGGAGATTGTTTGCAATATGGAAAGCTATTTGGCAGATCCATATGTCCTCCGGCAAGAACTTAAACAGGTAAACAGTGATTCTTATATCGGCTATATCGGGATACATGATTTTGATAATGACGGTGTGCCTGAATTGATAATAGGGGATACTGTGTCGATAGGGATATTTACCTATGAGGATGGCATGGTAAAAAAGATTGCAGATTTGTATGAACCAGAGGATTGGGGCGGTATTAACGGAGTGCATTACAGGGAAAACACGATTATCCTTGTAAATAACGGTTCGGATGGGAGTTGCTATGTCTGTCTTTCATACCACGATGGAGAATATGTAACGGGGGTTTTTGACGAATATAATCCGGATACGGCGACTGTCAATGGAAAAGAGGTTACAGAGGAAGAATTTAAAATGCGATTCGATTTTGTGGGATTGTCAAGGGATAGTTCCATTCCCCGCAGCAGGATGAAAAAAGAGGATGGAATCGTCACAGCTCTTGTAATAGATGCAATCCGGCAAGAAGATGAATATATCCTGATTGAAGACTTGGATTTTGGTGCAATAAAGTGGTGATGCATCGGGTGTACATAAGGGCAAAGATTTGAGGTGCGATTATGAAGAAAAAGAGGGTATTGCCGATTATCATGCTGATGTGCATTGTTTTGTTATGCGCCTGTAATTATAACAGGAAAAGTATGAAAAACGAGTATGTTGAAAAAGACGGTGAAAAGGAATACGCAGAAAATACAGACAGGGAAGCAGACACAGACAGGCAGATAGAAAAGGGCTATGATCTTTCAATAGATGCAAGGCAAAGAGCAGAAGCGGAAGAAGATTGCAAGGAAATGATGGGGCTTATATTGGAGCTATATAAAAATGCAGATAAAGGCTGTGCGTCCAATGTTGTCATTGCAGATGAAGTCATAGATCAGATGGTGGAAAAGTTGAAAGTTACCGGATGCCCGGTCACAATAACGGAAATATATTCTAACATGGAAAACTACACGAAACTGGAAGATTTTTTAAATGCTGCCGCAGCAGGCAGAGGAGGTTCGGCAGTTGTTTATGAGATACATTCAGACGGCGGTATCGGGAGATATAAATACTCTTATGATGGAAAGGATATGTACGTTTTATCTGCAAAAGCCGCATGGAATGATGATAAGCCTGTGATAACCTATATTTCCTATACCCGTATCAAAGAGTGGAAATTTACGGATAAAGGATATTTCTGCTATGAGTTATGCGTACCGGAATATCCGGAAGTTACTGAAATAGTAGATGGGAGCTGTATGGTCAGGGTAAAGCCCATTACCGAAGAAAACAGGGAAATATCGGAAAAATGTGTGCTTGGATTAGCCTATCAGGGAAATAATCTTTTATGTTCTGACTGGGATGCAGACCATATGGAACATTTAGATTATAATGGGATGTATGAATATTTATATGCGATGAAATATCAGGAGCAGTTTCCTTCAGGGGATTATCCGGACGGGATACCAAAAGGCGAGTTTGAGCGCCTGATTATGGAATACCTTCCGGTAACAGCGGAAGAAATACAAGATTATGCGGCATTTGACAAAGAAAAACAGACTTATGCATGGGTAAGGCTTGGCTGTTTCAATTATGCCCCTACTTATTTTGGAACTTCCTTTCCAGAAGTTACGGATATTAGGGAAAACGAAGACGGGACAGTTACTTTAACTGTGGATGCGGTGTGCAGCATGGTTTTATGTGATGATGCGGTGATAACACATGAGCTTACAGTGCGGTTTTCAGAAGATGGCGGCTTTCAGTATTTGGGAAACAAAATTCTGGATGATGGGATTTCAAATATACCGGATTATCAATACAGGATTGTCAGAGAGTGATTATGGGTATCGCTTAACGTTGAAAGAAGAAGGGATATGGAGCAATGAAAATAATGAAAATAATAATGAAATTTGTATTAGGCTTTGTGGCTGCTATTTTTATCATAATCGCTGTGTTTTGGGGGAGCCTTGCCTATGTGTCAAATTACAAAATAACAGAGGCGGACACATCTGTTTCACCGGATGGAACTTATGAACTGGTTTTGCAGGCTGTCGGAGAAGCTGATTTCCCTTTTGGATCGGCTTCCGGCAGGCTGGTTCTTTATGAGGGCAAAAGCAGAATATCCAAAGCAGACTTTGAACTGT
>OFGA01001238.1_pt1 | contig 18138 bp, 11 predicted proteins | sample 1521471 | NCBI WGS metagenome assembly OFGA01 (sample SAMEA3504086, study PRJEB24116) | mouse gut metagenome | biome: mouse gut; feature: mouse-associated habitat; material: faeces | place: Denmark | collected 2011
CTGAAAGCCGCAATACAATAAATGCAAAGCTGCCCTGCCAATGTAAGCATCTCGTTCACGCTGTCCGCTTCCAGCCCCAGATATCCCGCACCTATCTCTTCCCGGATCACGTCCCGGGTTTTTCCCTCATAATCCTCCCCGGCCTTTGGCAGGGCGCCCAACAGCCTGATCTCCGTCAGCCCCACCATCACTTCTTGTATCCAGGCATCCGCCAGGCCCATTTTATCCCGTATCCTTTCATGCCGCTCTGTCAGTTTTCGGGAAAAATACCGGATGGAGTACGCCATCACCGGCGTCATGACAATGACCGTCAGGCCCAGGAAAAAATTCGTATAAATCGTATATCCGACAGAAATTCCCAGCTGGACGAAATTCGCCAGCACATAGAACAGGCTACGGTGAATGAATTCCAGAAAACACTCCGTGTCATCCTGAATTCGCTTCATCACGTCCCCGCTCCTGACCTGCGCCAGAATGCCCGCCTTCAGGCGCAGCAGATGTTCGAAGCACTGCTTACGGATATCCGTGACATAGGAGACCTTCAGATGCGCCCACAAATAATTCAATGCCATGTGACCGCACTGATTCAGAAAATAAAATCCCGCATACAGGAAAAAGCAGCCCAGAAATCCCCTCAGCTGCTTCTGATAGAAAATCTGATCCACTATCTTCCCAATGGCATAAGGGAACATTCCCCCTGTCACGGTGGCGAAAATAATGGTAAAGAACAAGCAGCTGAACCGAAGCCTATATCCCCTGGTGGTCTCTAGTAAATAACGCATAAAGCAATGCCTCCTGCGACAGAAATATACTTGGGAGCACATTTATCCGCCATTCCCTGGTATAAATACTCCCAATCTGCCTAACATTTACAAATAAATAAATTGTTCTTTTCATACCTTCTTTGCGCAATCTCTTCTTCAGACAGAAGAGAAACCTTAAATTTGAACTTCTTTTCTAATCTTTCCTCTGTTATTTTAAAAATTTCCTCCAGCACTTCATTCTCTTGTATTCCTGAAGGTGCCTGTATGCTTCCCCCGCGTTCTCCCTGACTGCCATATACAACAACTGCTGTCTCTTTTTCCAAGGGAGATACTCTTACAGCGCAGCCGTGAATCACAGCCGTACGGCTTCCGTCAGCCTGACCGTCGCGCCGCCCTTCACTTCCACAATCCTGCGGTCGTCCACCTGCAGCCACACACTGGCGGCGCTGGGATTGTATACAGTCTCGTTGTCACCGGAAAATTTCAGGCGCTTTGCCGCATCCATGTAATCGATGACTTCGATATTCGTGGCGTACCAGATATCCTCTCTGCCGCCCATGTACTTACAGAATTCTTCGATTACCTCCCAATTGTTCCTGTCGTCAAACTCATAACTGTGCCCCCACACATACATAAGCTTCAGATACTGCCGCTTTGCAAATCCTGCGAAAAATTCCGCCTTCTTCATCAGTTCCGGGTCATTGTGATGGCAGGTGGGATGCCACTCCAACGGGTCTGCGGGCAGCTCATAATCCGCCTTCGCCTCCACCACCCTGGCATAGGCAATGCCCAGCTGGCCAAACAGCTTCTTGATTTCCTCACTGTAGGAGCCGTTGGGATAGGCATGCCCCCGTACCAGGGCACCCGTCAGGCTCTCCAGCCCCTTTCTGTCCTCCAGGATTTCCCTTGCCACCTCCACCAGCGGGCAGCGTGCAATGGTGGGATGGGTCAGGCAGTGCGTTGCCACCTCATGATTCTGATACAGTTCCCTTACATGCTCTTTCTGAATGCGATTCTCATCCCCATCCATCAAACCGTAATTGAGATTAAAAGTTCCTCTGATTCCGTATTTATTAAAAATTTCCACCAACCGCTCATCCTGAAGCCTCCCGTCATCATAGCTCATGGTGAGCGCCTTTGCCTTCCCCTCCGGGAAACATGTGTATATTTTCATTTTCCTCTCCTTCCTGCCCCATGCAGTCTGCAGCACCCCTGAAATCTGTCTTTCCGCAGCTCCTTCTGTCAGACTTCCGGCCTTTCTTCAGCCGGTATCCCCACCGCCGTTCACAAAACCACTGCTTACAACCTGATTTTTATTATAGCCGCAAAAATTGGAAAGTTCAATGCCTAAATGCATCCTGCCCGATTCCGTTTTGTATCCGCATGTATCCATAGACAAATGGCCAATATTTTGATATACTAAATTACATTGCCGGTGTACGCAAGGCTTCCGATCAGATTGCTTTCTCAGGAGACATAAACGCTGTACACCTCTACATACCGGAATTTGATTCGGCGTTTACCGGAACCCTGGCTATGTCGCTTTTAGCGGGTTGTTCTTTGCCGGCCGGAAGAGTGAAACAGAAGAAAAGTTACGGCTGCAGGATTCAGAGGACAGGACCGGAAGTGATAAGTTTATAAATATACGGGATTCCGTTCGAATTTAAGTGAACGCGAGGGAGGATAATGAAAAACAAATTTAATCTTCATGTCATATCGGACAGTTTATACTTTTTAAAAATCATATGGAAGATTCACCCCAGGCGTGTCATCTTCAGTTTTGTGGGGCAGATTTTTTCTTACATGGAATGGGCCTTTTTCAGTGTGGTTTTTATGAAATATCTTTTCGGCGCTGCGGAATTCGGCAGAGGCTTTCCGGAGACTGCCGCTTTTATTGCCATTTCCATGGGGGTGATTTTTCTCACAACCGGTTTTCAGATCTGGATGAAGGAGCGGTATGAGCCCTGCACGGACCCGCTGCTCTATGAAAAACTGAATGAAATGCTGTTTGAAAAGGCCACCAATGTGGATATTGCCTGTTATGAGGACGCGGCCTTTTATGATACTTATACGAAGGCGGCTTCCCAGGCCTATGACAGGGCCCAGTCCGTACTGAAGAATACTTCGAGTATGATCGGCGCTTTCGGCGCGTCTGTCTATGTGGTTGCCACCATTTTTTCCATCCACCCGGTTGCGGGCCTGTTCTGTTTTCTGCCAATGATCGGGAACTTTTTCTTCAGCAAGGTGATCAACCGCATTGAGTACGAAAAAAGCATGGAAGTCATACCGTACACACGGCGGCAGAATTATGTGAACCGTGTGCTGTATTTGTCCAGATACGCAAAGGAAATCCGCATGACCGATATCAAAAATGTATTGGACGATACCTATGACGAGGCATACGAAGGCATCCTGGGGATTACCGCCAGATACTGGAAGCGGCTGTGCGGTTTGGGGCTGATGCGGGGCATCCTATGTTTTCCTCTGGTATTCGAGGGAATGTGGCTGTTTGCGGCCTACTGCGCCATTGTGACCAAAACCATCCTTATCGGAGATTTCGTGGTACTGGCCAACGCCATAGTCAGCACCACATGGATGCTGTCTGATTTGACAGACAGAATCGCCCAAAACTACCAGAATGGTCTGTTCGCCAAAACGTTAAGAGAATTTATGATGTACCGTGCAGATATTCCGGAAGACGCAGATGGTCTTCCCGTGCCGGAAAAGGTGGAGACTCTTGAACTGCGGAATGTCTCTTTCCAGTATCCGGCCCAGAAAAAGGAAGGGAAATACGCCTTATCGCAGGTGAATTGTACCTTTACCGCAGGCAGGCGCACAGCCCTGGTAGGCCATAACGGCTCCGGTAAGAGTACTTTGATCAAACTGCTGATGCGGCTTTACGATCCCACGGAAGGAACGATTCTGCTAAACGGGGTGGATATCCGCGAATTTAATCTGCAGCAATACCGCAGACTCATCGGAACCACTTTTCAGGATTTCGAGCTGTTCTCCATGAGCGTGCTGGAAAATGTGATCTTGGGAAAACTGGAAACGGAGGCCCAGCGGGAGGCAGCCATGGAAGCCCTGCGGAAAAGCGGTGCCCTGGAGCAGATGGAAAAACTGGAAAAGGGCGTGGATACTGTCCTGACCAGGGAGTTTGACGAGAACGGCGCAGTTCTTTCAGGCGGGCAGGCCCAGAAGATCGCGGTGGCGAGGACCTTTGCGAAAGATGCCCCTGTGGTGCTTTTAGACGAACCGTCAAGCGCGTTGGACCCCATGGCAGAGTACCAGATGTACGAGACCATTATGGAACTCTGCGGCAGGGAAAAGGACAAGATTGCCATTATTATTTCCCACAGGCTTTCTTCCGCGGCAATGGCAGATACCATCTGTCTTCTGCAGGACGGCCGGTTAAGGGAGCAGGGAACACATCTGGATTTGATGGAGAAGCATGGAATTTATGCGGATATGTTTATGAAACAGGCTGAGAGCTATCTGCAGAACTGTTGAGGGAGGAAGTTTGAGCGTAAACTTCACGGGGCTGTCCCAGGAAACGTCATAGACACCGGATATAGGTATATCCGGATACTGAATATCCTGAATCCTGTACAGAATTTTTGAATTTTGCAGCCCCCAAAGCGCAAATATTGATTGGTATGCGCGGCCCAGGCGCACAGAGGAGTATAGAAATGTCAGAACAGAAGATTACGTTGAAAAGAACTATTTCCAACAATTGGTTTTTACTGAAAATCGCCTTGCAGGAAGCGCCGCTTTTTACCATTGAAGAGCTGACCACCCGGGCCAGGCATAGGCTGATTGTTTTTATCGAACATATTTATATGATCGGGTATATTATCAACGCCATTCAATATCAGAAACCTTTTATGGAGGTTTTCTGGTTTATTGCCGGGGTTTTTACCTTTGTTATCGTTGTGGCCCAAATTCTGCCCAATTATGTAGACACAAAGCTGAAACCTGTCTCCAGGGAAAAAATCCACAGGCGGATCCGTTCGGAATTGTACCGCAAGGCAGCGGAAATGGATTTGAAGAATTACGATGATCCTGAATTCTATAATGAATTTGTCTGGGCTATGGGCGAGGCTGCGGAGCGGACCGAGGCCGTAATCGGAAGCTACGCCTCTTTGATCGGGGAGACCGTGGGCATTTTTGTGGTGGCAGGTTATGTCCTGAGCCAGGATTTGGCGGGCCTTTGGCTGACCGGCGTTTCCGTGGCGCTTTTACTGCTGCTGTCAAATCTCTATAACAAATACAGGATGCGTTTTCGGGAAGAAATAAGACCTTTGGAGCGGAAGCGGGATTATATCAGCAGGGTGTTTTACCTGCCGGAATATGCCAAGGAGCTGCGCCTGAGCAAGGTGAAGCCCAAGCTTTACGAGGAATTTCAGGAGGCTTCAGCGCAGATTCTGGATATCTCAAAAAAGCGCACCAGGCGTCTTCAAGTATTAAAAATGTGTATACAATATGGCTGCAGCAGCCTGATTTTTGACGGCATCTACCTGACCTACCTGATGTTTCAGACCCTTGTGAAGGAAGCCTTCGGCTACGGCACGGCAGTGGCTTTATACAATTCCTGCGGAAATCTGCGGAACTGTTCCCGGAGCCTGGCCCAGGTGCTGACCGAATTTCCGGAGCATGGGCGTTATATTGAAAAAATACGGCATTTTCTGAACTGCCCGGTGGAAATCCGCCAGAAGGAAGATGCAAAAGCCGTCCGGGAAGAATTTGCGGAGCTGAAACTGGAGCATATAAGCTTCTCTTATCCGGGAGGCGCTTCCGTGTTAAAGGATATCAGCCTGACGATCCGCAGGGGCGAGCGGATTGCCCTGGTAGGGTATAACGGCGCGGGAAAGTCCACTCTGGTGAAGCTGATCATGCGGCTCTATGACGTGACTTCTGGAAAAATTACCCGAAACGGAACGGATATCCGGGAACTGAGACTGGACGAATATCGGGAGCAGTTCGCCACGCTGTTTCAGGATTATCAGCTGTTTGCCGCCACTCTGGGCGAGAATATCGTGATGGACCGGAATCCCGTGGAGGAAAAGAAGGCGGAGCCCCTGCTTCAGAAAAGCGGCTTCGACAGGAAATTCGCCAGCCTGTCCCAGGGATATGCTACCCCCATAACCAGGGAATTTGAGGAGAACGGCGTATTGTTTTCCGGAGGGGAGGCCCAGATGGTGGGCATTTGCCGGAGCCTCTACCAGGATGCGTCCATCATTGTCCTGGATGAGCCTTCCAGTGCGTTGGATCCTTTGAGCGAGTACAATCTGAACCATACCATGATGAACCTGGACAGGGAGAAAACCGTGGTTTTTATCTCCCACAGGCTCTCCACAACCAGGCTTGCCGATAAAATTTACATGTTGGAAGACGGGCGGATTGCCGAGGTTGGTTCCCATGACGAGCTGATGCGGTTAGACGGAAAGTATGCGGCCATGTTTCGGCTGCAGATGGAAAAGTATCGCTGACCCGCCAGGCAAAACCCCCTGCCCACCCGTCACCCCTTAACGCTCCCCACAACCATCCCCTTGACATAATACCGCTGCAGGAAAGGATATACGCACATAATCGGCAGCGCCCCCAGGAAAATCTGCGCTGCCTCGATTGTCTTCTCGCTGACCCGGGCCATGCGCTCCAGCTGTTCGGGTGTCATCAGCGCTTCCACATTATTTTTGGACTCCATCAGAATCGTTGCCAGATAGGTCTGCAGCGGATATTTATCCGGCGTGTTCATATACAGATAGCCGTCCATCCACACATTCCAGTTCGCAACCGTGGCAAACAGAATAATCGTTGCCAGGGACGGCAGGGAAAGCGGAAGGAACACCCGCAGCAGAACCTGCATCTGGCTTGCCCCGTCGATTACGGCAGCCTCCTCCAGCTCTATGGGAATACTCCGGAAAAAGTTCATCATCAGTATCATGTACGACACATTCATTGCCCCCGGAAGCGTCAGTGCCCAGATTGTGTTCATCAGCTTCAGCTTGCTGATGATAATGTAGGCAGGTATCATGCCGCCGTTAAACAGCATGGTAAATACAAAAAACCAGGAAAATGCGGTGCGCCCGCGGAACCGGCTGTCAGGTTTCGACAGCGGATAGGCTGTCAGGATCACAAGGATAATGTTTACGGGAACCCCGATGCCGACCCGCAGCAGCGTGACCTTCAAGGACTGCCAGAACTGCCCGTCCTCCATAACATAACGGTATGCCGACAAATTAAATCCCACCGGCCATATCCCTACATTTCCGGACACCGCCTCGATTTTCTCCGAAAAGGACAAGGCGATGACATGCAGCACCGGTATCAGGCAGATCACCACCAGCACAGAAAGAATCAGGTAGTTCAGAATACGAAATACGGATATTTTTTTGCCTTTCATCACATGCCCCCCTTTTAAAATACCTGATAATCAAAATATTTAACGGCAATCCGGTAGGAAACTGCCACCAGCACAAAGGATATCGCCGATTTCATCATCCCCACCGCAGCGGACAGGGACCACTGATGATTGACCAGCCCCAGACGGTACACCAACGTATCAATGATGTCGGCGCTTTCATATACCATGGGATTATACAGGAGCAGAATCTGCTCCATGCCCGCACTGAGTACGGAACCAAGGGAAAGTACCAGCAGCATCACCACAATGGGGCGAATGGTGGGAAGCGTGATATGCCAGGCCTGCTGCCAGCGGTTCGCGCCGTCCAGGGCAGCGGATTCATGAAGTGCCGGATCCACATTGGTGATTGCAGCCAGGAAGATAATCATATTGTATCCCATATCCTTCCATACATCGGATACAATTGCAATCACAGGAAACCAGCTGTTGCTGCCCAGGAACATGATGCGCTCCATCCCAAGGGATGTCAGAACGCCGTTTACCATCCCATCGTATTGAAACAGGCTGCGCAGGATACCTCCTATCACGGCCCAGGACAGAAAATAAGGCAGAAAAAACACGGTCTGGGAAACGCGCTTGAACCGAATGCTCATAACCTCGTTCAGCAGCAGTGCAATCACCAACGGCACCAGCAGGCGCAGGACAATCTTGCTGATGGAAATCACCAGCGTGTTGCGCACCACCGTCCAGAATGTGGGAATCATCAGCATGTCCTTAAAATTCTGCAGCCCCACCCAGTCCGACCCCGAAAAGGATTTCAGGGGTGAGAAATTCTGGAATGCCATCACAATCCCAAACATGGGAAGATAGGAGAAAATAAGTACGAATACCACTCCCGGTATCATCATGAGATAAAACGGATATTGCCGTTTCAAATGCCCTTTAGGGGCGGCGGCCTTTCGCGGCCGCTCTTTTTTGTATGCCATATGAAAACCCCGCTTTCTATTTGTATCAGTTATTTTCCGGCATTTCCAATGAAGTGCCCCCAATAACCTCTGGGATGCTTTATCCGGAAATATTGAGAAAAGAGCGGCCGGATGCACCGGGACTACTGTGTAATGCTCTGATACTGCTCATTCACTTCTTCCGTCCAGGCCTGTCCGCCCATCTCGTTCCAGCTTTGTCTGAAGCTTTCCCAGTCGGCTTCTCCCTTCTGCCCCATGATATATTCCACGATGAAAGAGACAGACATGTCAGAAAGGGTGGCAGAGACACGCTGCTCGGTTTCGGTAGCCGGGCCGTAATAATAAGCAGGCTCATACTCACCGGTTTCCCGTGCCGCAAGTCCTACGGCAATTCCCATATCCTCCGAGAGGCGGCTCTTGTACATGCCCCATGCAGTGCCCAGATTTTCGCAGGCATTGCCGTGGGTAAGGTAGTCGTTCATGTACCCGTACCATTCCTGTTCCACATTTGTGATCAGCCCGGAAGGATCCTGCGCCTCATAGGCAGCCCTGATATTCTCCCGGTACTGCTTCCATGGGGTGGGGAAATACATATACACCGGCAGATAGAAAATGGAAGCCCCGTTTTCAGCCAGATCCCTGCCCTGGAAAACCGATTTGTCAAAGGTGGAGTTCCCATTGGCCGCCAGCGTCAGGTTCAGAAGCTTCATCAGGGCAGCCTCTGCGTTCTCCGGCGCGTCCCTGGTGACAACGTTGAAATGATTAATGCTCACCTGATTCATGGCCGGCTTGCTGCCGATATCGGCAATATTCAGTTCGGCCCATTCCGCTTCCGGATTTGCATCCTTATTCTGGTTCAGCGGCCATGCCGGAATGTAATAGGTACCGAAGGCAGCCCCCACCTGGTCCGTGGTAACACGCTCATTGAACTGATCGGAATTCCATGTGGCAAAATCCGCCGCCAGGGCGCCGCGCTCATATAAATCCTTCAGCCCGTTCAGGGCGTCCAGCATTTCATCCTGTACAATCCCATTTACCAGGGCGCCGTCCCGCATAATCCACTTATTGGGATACGCCCCATAACACTGGAAATATGCGCTTAGGGCAAAATTGGTGTTCAGCACGCTGGAAGTCGTCCCCAGTCCCACCGTATCCTTGCCGCCGTTGACGGAAGCGCCGTACTCGGCAAGCGCTACCAGCATATCGTTCATTTCCTGTACATTCGTGGGTTTGCCGGTCCCTATGGCGTCCAGCCAGTCGGAACGGTAATACAGCCCCGCCACACTCTCGGAAGTATCCAGCTGCGCCGGAATACCGTACAACCTGCCGTCACGGGAAGAATATCTTACGGCTTCCTCGCCGAAGCCCTCCACCGTATTTTTCAGTTCATCGGACGCGTAAGTCTCGTAGGCGTCTGTCAGGTCTCTGAGATAGTCACTGGACATAAATTCATAGAAATTGCCGCTGTCCAGCATTACAATATCCGGGATATTGCCTGAGCTGATCTGGAGTGCCAGTTTTTCGGAAAACTGGTCATTCGGTACCATCCACAGGAAATTCAGTTCTATATTCAGTAAATCCCTTGCCGCTTCAACCAGGGCATTTGTCTCCGGCGTCGTTCCTTCCTTAACGCCCCCATCGGCGTCCCAGCCCACAACCACATCCAGCTTCACCGTCTCCTCAAAAGGTGTAAGCCAGGGGGCGTCCTCCGCCGCGGCCTGGGGTTCTGAAGTGGGTTCTCCCTGGGATTCCTGGGAAACATCCGATGCGTCCGATGCTTCGGACGGATTGGATGTTGCTTCCGGTGCGGAGGGTTCCTGTCCGCAGCCGGATAAAAGCATGGGGGCCGATACCAGGGCGGCCATCATCATAGCACCAAACTTCATTTTTTTCATAGCATGTCCTCCTTCATATTCAACAATGAAACTGCGTTTTCGACAATTTTATTGTAACTTTTGTACAGAATCCTTTCAATCCATAACTATTGACATGAAATGCCGTTCTATTTACCTTCCCCATCGGATGTTTCGGGTATATGCTCCTCAAAAAACTGCCGCGGCGTCCTGCCGGTGTTGCGCTTAAAGAACAGAATAAATGCGGAGGGCGAAGCAAATCCCGTACGTTCGGCCACATTTTTCACCAGTTCCCCGGACAGAATCAACCCCTGGGCATGCCTTAGCTTCACTTCGTCGATGTACTCCGAAAGCTTCCTGCCTGCGTGCGTCCGGTACAGACGGGAGAGATAGGAAGGGTTAAATCCCGTCATCCAGGCCAGCTCCGTCAGGGACAGATTGTAGTCCTCTATATGGGCTTCTATATAGAGATTAATCCGATTGATAACAGCCTCCGTATTATGCGCTTCATTCTCTGCCCGCTGCCTGCAGAGTTCACCGCAGAAGACGGCAGTTTTCTCCATAAAGGCCTCCGGTTCCGTCCGGTTTGCGCCGTGCAGAAATTCGTCCAGCATATGGGCAAGGGCCTGCTCGTAGGAGGCTCCCATCCTGTTCTCCCGCAGAAAGCTCAACAGCAGCGTAAATAACGTCAGCTGCTGCTCCGAGTGAAGCCGTGCGCTCTGCAGCAGCCCGCCGGATGCCCCGAAATACAATGCAAACAATTCCCTCACCGATTCCGGCGTTCCGGTATGGAGCTGCTGCCCCAGCTGATGAATAAACGTGGAAAACTGAAACCGCTCCTGAAGTCCGCCTCCCTGGTTTAACAGCACATCCGAGTAATCTGTCTCATCCACGATAATCAGCTTCCCCGCATCCCGGTATATCATATAATATATATCATTTAAACGTCCGTACTTTTCTACTATTTCGTCAAATCCGGCGGCACAGCCGATAACCATGCTCACTGCCAGACCACAGGCATCATCTATCTGCTGCTGAATTGCCTCAAACAACGCATGGATATAGCTCCCGGTTCCCCGGCGCCCGGCGGCATTCTTTTCCTGAAGCAGCCACACAAGGGTCCCCTCCTCGGGAAGAAGCAGTTCAAAGGTAAGCCCCGGGGCCTGGCCTTCCAGCAATCCGGCAAGCTGCTGCAGAACCTGCATTCCCTCCGCCGCCTGATGCAGAAGGAATTTTCCCAGCACCATAAAAACCGGCCGCCCGGTGTCCAGTTCCAGCGAAAGCACGTTATCCTGCATCGGAAAGTCCCGCCAGCTGCCTCCGCCCCGGAGCATGCTTTCCAGCGCGGCACGCTGCGCAAAGGCCCGCATTCTGCCCTGTTCCGTCTCGGCGCGTAGCTCCTCCGCGCACATCCGTATCTCCTTGTCCACCTTCTCCATCACCACCTCGTCTCCTTCCGTCTTCAACAGATATCCCCGGTAAATGGAAAACTTGGACGCACGGTGAATATACTCGAAATCATCAAAACCGCTCAAAAATATGAAATGGGTCCTGGGCCAGAGCCGTTCCGTTTCCTGTATCAGTTCCAGACCGTCAATGTCCGGCATCCGCACATCGGACAATATGACATCCACTTTATTGCCCTGGAGGATATTCAGCGCGTGTTCCCCGGTAAAAGATTTCATGATGATAACACTGTCCCCATATCGCTGTTCAAACTGGCTGGCCAGCCCTTCCACGATATTCGGTTCGTCGTCTACGATCAAAAGTGTCTGCATAATCCTAATCCTCCTGATTTTCCCTGCGGGGAAGTATAAGTGTGGTGCAGAAGCCGCCCAGGCTCCCATGGGACACCGTCAGGTCTCCCCCTAAAAGCCGCATACGGCTTTTCACGTTTTTCAGCGCCGTCACTGCCCGGTTCTCCCCGCGGTCCTCCAGGTATGCCGACAGCGCCTCCATATCCCGATCGGCACAGGCACCGTTGTTTTCCACATAGATTACCAGTTCTTCCGGGCGTGTCTCAAAGCGCAGCCGGATAATGCCCCCGGTAATTTTCTCCACCCCATGGTTATAGGCGTTTTCAAACAAGGGCTGCAGCACAAACCGGGGCACCTCCATTCCGGCGTATTCCCGGGGCAGCGGCTCCAGTTCCACCTTAATCCTGTCTCCGAAGCGGATTGTCTGTATCTCCGTATAGTCCTTTACATTTTCATATTCCATGGACAGGGGCACCACATTCTCGCCGCTGCGGGTGATATAACGGTAGTATGAGCTGAGACGGCGGCTCATCTCCGCCACGCCCTCATTGTCCTCCATTTTCGCCATCCGGTATAAATGGTAAAAACTGTTGTAGAGGAAATGGGGGTTCACCTGGGCCTGCAGAAATTTGATTTCCGACTGATAGGCCAGCAGCTTATTGTTGTACACCTGTTCCATGGATGCCTTCAGCTTATCGCTTACTCCCAAAAACGCGGAATACAGAAAATCCATATTGTTGCCCGGGGGCTGGGACAGCCGTATTACGCCCTCTTCTTCCAGGCTCTGCACTTCCCCCATAAAACGGTTGATGGGCTGTGAGATCATTTTCCGGATAATATAGAAAAACAGGCCGACCTCCAGCAGCAGGAATGCCGTAAGGACAAGCTGCCAGAGGGAAAAGGGCCTGGAGGCATTGCGCAGTACCTTCCTGTCCACATAGCCGCATACCCACAGATCCCGTTTTCCCACGGGAATGGCCATCCGCAGATATTCTGTCCCGGCAATCCCCACAGTGTCCTCATCCGCCCTTTTCTCTCCCGCTTCCCACTGCCCCACTCCCTTCTCCAGGTCTGCCCGGAATTCCGCTTCCGGCAAAAATGCATTCCCCGCACTGAAGAAATAGAGGCTTTCTGTCCGGGCGGCTCCCAACAGGCATATCAGGCCGTTCTCAGAGAACCGATGGCACCATTCGGAGATGACCCGTTCCGAAAACCGCACCCGGATCACGGACGCCTGTTCGGTACTTGATATGTGCATGGAATCCGAGGCCAGATACAGCTGTCCGTTCACCGTCAGCAGCAGTTCTCTGCCTCCCTCTTCCCGATATTCCTGTATGAAGTTTTCATCTTCCTCCGAAAAATCTCTGTAAGAGCCGTCCGATGAAATCACCTTGCCCAGCCGGGGCAGGAAAATACTTGCGTCCTCAATGAGTCCGCTGGCGTTCTGCAGGGCGTACATCAGTTCTCCCACCCGGAGAACCGTGGTGTAGATTCTGGTGAAGGCCGCTGTGGGCGCGGTAAGTTCCATCTGCCGGACGTCCGGACGTGTGGCGGCATAATTAATCTGAAGCTGAATGCGCCCCAGCTCATCATCCAGCTGTTCCGCCAGGGAAGACACTCTGGATTGATACATCTGCCGCACCTCCAGGAACGCGTCCCGCTCCAGTTTTACCGTAACCCATATTCCCACAATATAAATACTGACCACAAAGACGAGAAACAATCCCAGAAGCCTCCGCGGCAGGCTGAAGGCAAATGGTGTCCCGCTTTTCCGCTTCCAATTCCGACTCATTTTCTTTTTCTCCCGATTTCGGTTCCGCAGCCGATGATACTGCTTTTTCCCGTTATTATACAGCAGCCCGGCTGTAATTAACAGATCGCGGCGGCTATATAAGGATAATACCCTTTGGTCCCGGTGATTGGGATGCCAAATTCTTTACATTGCATCTCAACCTGTTTACCTGGGGTTTTCGAATCCGCTCCTGTGTTTTATGATAATAAAATCCATGGGAATTATTCCCCGTCAAACCGCAAATCGTCAATGTATGGAGCCTGTCTGAAAATTGCTTTCCGCCGGATGCGGGGACATTTCCGTACCGCGGCGGACGGCGGACGGAAATGTCCCCACGGATCAATTTTCGGACTGGTTCCGCAAAAAACAGGAGAAATCTGCCATGCTGAATGATGCTCAAAACAAAAAACTGCTCTCCAAGCTTGCCCGTACCCTGGAAATTTACGAGCCTTATGTCTTCACCGAAGCCGCCGTTCTCCCCTTTTCCATGTACGAGACAGAGGAGCGGCTCCACGCCATGCCCGATGCCGCGCTGTTCTCTCTCCCGGAACACCGTGAGGGAAAGTCCCTGTGGGGCGGCCCGGGGCGCTATTGCTGGTTCCTTGCCGATTACACCGTCCCTCCGGCCCTGGACGGACAGGCGCTGTATCTGTATCCTGATCTGGGCGGGTATGAAGCCCTGCTGTGGAAAAACGGGGTTCCCTGCGGAACCTTTGCCACCAAAATCGCAGTGACGCGCCACGGGAACCATTACTGCGACTGCGTCAGCCGCCATGCCCGGGCCGGGGAACGGCTCCGGCTGGCCATAGAGTTCTACGCCGGGCATTATGTCATCGGGGAGCAGCCTTTCCAGCAGCGTCCGGTTTCGGATTTCCGTTTCGAGGCAAAAAGGATTTCCATCTGCACCAGGAATCAGGACATACTGGACTTTCTGCTGGATCTCCGGGTCCTTGTGCAGCTTGCGCAGAAGCTTCCAGGGGAATCCTTCCGGCGGGCCGGCATTCTGAATGTGCTTACCAAAGTACATCAGATATTGTATTATGACCCAGCCGCCGTTTCGGAAAGCGTCTGGCGTCCCGCCCTGGTACAGGCACGGTGCTGCATGGAAGCGTCCCTGGCCTGCCGCAACGGGGAAAGCGCTCCCAAAGCCGTACTCACCGGCCACAGCCACATCGATACCGCATGGCTGTGGCCCATGGAGGAAACGGTAAAAAAGCTTGCCCGTACCATTTCAAATCAGTTCAGCCTGATGGAGCAATATCCGGAATACCGCTTTATTCAGAGCGCTTCCTTCCATACCTGGCTGATGGAGAGGCAGTATCCCTCCCTGTTCCGGCAGATACAGGCGTATACGGCAAAGGGACGGTATGAGCCGAACGGTGGGGTGTGGGTGGAATGTGACTGCAATCTTCCCTCCGGAGAAGCCCTTGTGCGGCAGTTTCTGTGGGGGCAGCTCTATAACAAAAGCCGCTTCGGCATGGTTTCGGATGTCTTCTGGCTGCCGGATACCTTCGGCTACAGCGCAGCCGTTCCGCAGATTATGCGCGGATTCGGCATATCCTGTTTCCTCACCACCAAACTGGCCTGGAATGACACCAATGTCTTTCCCTATGACACCTTTGTGTGGAAGGGAATCGACGGCTCCAAAGTATTAGTGCACTTTAACAGAAGCCATGCGTGGCCTTCCCCGGAGACCATGGCGGAAAATATTATGAGCCGGGATGGAAATACCGTTAAGGAAAAGGAAACTTCCGACATGCGCCTGCTTTCTTACGGTTTTGGAGATGGCGGCGGTGGACCGGAATTTGCCATGATAGAAATGGCGGACCGGCTTAAGGACGTGGAAGGGCTTCCCAGGAGTTCCCATACCACGGTGAGCGGTTTTATGAAGCGGCTGGAAGAAGGGCTGTACCGGCCTTCTACTTATGTGGGCGAGTTGTATTTGGAGCTGCACAGGGGAACTCTTACCAATCAGCATACGATCAAAAGGAACAACCGGAAGGCGGAGTTTGCTTTAAGAGATTTGGAGTATATGACGGTGCGGGAGGCAGTTTTAAGGGATCAGGTGGCAGGTGCGGAGAAGATCAATCCCTTGACGGAAGAACTGCTGGTGAACCAGTTCCATGATATTCTGCCCGGGACCTGTATTCCGGCAGCTCATGATGATGCGATATGGGATGTGGCGAAAGTCATTGCCGAGGCGGAAAAGGGAACGGCGGAAATTTTATCAGGGCTTTCGGATGGAGCGGAAGGGATTACACTGGTAAATACGTTATCCTTTGACCGGGAAGACGTGGTCTATCTGCCCTTTGCCGGTTCCTATGTGGAAGGGGATTACGTCCAGCAGGTGGTCACGGACATGGAGGGGAATGAAAAACTGGCGGTGATGGGGGCTGAGATTCCGGCATTGGGAACGCTGACACTGTATCCGGCAGGAACGGCCGATGAAAGAAAGTCAGCTTTTTACGCAGAAGGCCTTTACCTGGAAACACCTTTCCTTTCCGTGCGGTTTGATGAAAAAGGGTATATAGAATCCCTGAAGGATAAAAGGAACGGACGGCAGCTTAAGGGGGAAGGCTATGCGCTTAACACCTTTTTGGTGGCGGAGGACGTTCCCCTTGGATGGGATAACTGGGATGTGGATGCGGATTTTGAGTGTAAATTTGCGGACAGGGCGGAGCTTCTTTCAAGGGAAGTGGCAGCGGACGGGGCGGTGGAATACCGGATACGCAGCAGTTACCGGCTTACGGAAAAATCCACGTTGACCCAGGATATGGTCTTTTATGCGGACAGCCCGGAAATCGTCTTTGAGACAAAAATGGACTGGCAGGATGACCACCGGTTTTTGAAGGCGGCTTTTGATACCAATATCCATACCGATTATGCCAGCCAGGAAATCCAGTTCGGGTATATCCGCAGGGCGACGAACCGAAATACATCGGTGGAAAAGGCAAGATTTGAAGTTTCCAATCACAAGTATACGGATCTTTCGGAAACCCGGTACGGAGCGGCTGTTCTAAATGACAGCAAATACGGGATCAGTGTGGAGGGCTCTTCCATGCGTCTTTCCCTTCATAAGGGCGGCTGTATGCCGGATTACAGGGGAGATAAAGGAGTGCACTGTTGTACCTATGCGCTTTTGCCCCACATGGGGAGCATGGATGCGGTGAATGTGGTCCGCCCGGCTTACCTTCTGAATGAGAAGCCGCTGCTGGTAAAAGGGAACCTTGCATTGGAGAGCCTTGCCCGGGTGGAGGCGGAAAATGTGATCATTGAAACCGTAAAGCCTGCGGAAGACGCCCGGAAAGCATTTGTGCTGCGGCTTTATGAGGCGGAAGGAACACAGACGGTCACAAAATTATCCTTTGGCGTGCCGGTAGAACAGGTTGAGGAAACCAACATGTTAGAAGAGACCCTGATCGTTCTGGGAACAGGGCCGGAAGTGGAGCTTGCGTTTAAGCCGTTTGAGATCAAGACATTGATGGTCAATTATTCTTAGTAGGCAATGCCGTGGGGAGAAAACAGGAATGAAATACTTTAAATTTCAGCCGGAGGGCACGAAAAATTGTAGTATGACGGCATATTTACAAACAGAGGTTGAGCAGGAAAACGGGCGTCGGAAGCTGCCTGGCGTAGTGATCTGTCCGGGTGGAGGTTATGAAGAAGTATCCCGCCGGGAGGGAGAGCCGGCAGCCAAGCCTTACTTTGGAGCGGGTTTTCCGCAGGCGGCCATCTGGCCGCGTCATTGGGAACGCTCTATTATGATGAGAAATTTTTGGAAGCGGCCGAAAAGGAGTGGGCGTGGTTTGATAGTAAAGAAAAGTTGATGGAATGCATCCGCCCTAATGCCATGATCCTGGCATATCCGGTGATCCTTGCGGATGCATATGTAAATGAAGGCTCTTTAGCCTGTGTCAGCGGCGCGGGTAAGGGGAGCCCGGAAGATCTGTATTTTGGGCTGGATAAACATGTGGATGCAAAAACGCCGCCTGCCTTTTTGTGGCATACGGCGGAAGATACCTGTGTACCGGTGGAAAACAGCCTGCGATACTACAGCAGATTGACCGGCAACGGGGTTCCCGCAGAAATGCACATCTACCCCAGCGGAGGTCACGGCTGGGGATTTTCTTCAGAGAAATTCATAGGAAAAGGGAATGACCGCCTTGCCTATTGCCGCAAGGAATTTGAGACCTCACTGGGCCGCTGGCTCGAAAGCCTCAGGAAATGAGAGATTCCCTCAGCAGCCTGCAAAGCCTTGTACATGAAAAGGACGGAGAAGGCTCAAACACGACATCATAATATGAAGTAGTCTCACGGGTGGCCGGCAGGTCACCCGTTTTAATTGCAGAAGGACGCGAGACAGAGACCCGCACCCTCGCAAGCGTATCTTCCGGCACAATCAGCTGCAATCCAGTGGCCGGCCGCAGAAAAATGCGCACATCGGCATCCCCGAACATGCACCGCACAAAAGACACTTCCGGATGCACCTTTACGAAAGCATCGAGAGCTGGAGCGACCATATTCGAATAGATTTCCTCAGAAACTGAAATCTTCACTTCCGAATGCGGAAGAGAGCCGAAAAAGTCCCCTGCACGGGAATATTCCTCCAATATCCTTTCTGCATGAGAGAGGAACACTTGCCC